>ENA-ORDR01000982-ORDR01000982.1-marine-metagenome-genome-assembly--contig:-NODE-982-length-13848-cov-3.638661_pt1 | contig 13848 bp, 12 predicted proteins | sample MGYA00240993_ERZ508538 | MGnify/ENA primary metagenome ERZ508538 (study PRJEB26207, sample SAMN05421999) | marine metagenome | isolation source: Monterey Bay, California, USA | place: USA:Monterey Bay... | reverse complement strand
AAAAAAATGGTTTAGAGGGCATTTCTAGTCTTCCAAAATCTCTTAAAGTTCTTTTAGAAAATCTTTTAAGATATGAAGATGATCTTTCTGTTAATAAAAATCAAATAGACTCTATTAAAGAATGGTTAAAATTAAGAAAATCAAATACTGAAATAGCATATCGACCAGCTAGAGTTTTGCTACAAGATTATACAGGTATTCCAGCAGTCGCAGATTTAGCAGCGATGAGAGAAGCTGTTAAAGACAAAAATAAGGATCCAAATACTATTAACCCATTATCAGCTGTTGATCTTGTAATTGATCACTCTGTTCAAGTAGACCAATCAGCAAAATCAGATTCATTTGAAAAAAATGTTGATATAGAGTTTGAAAGAAATGGAGAAAGGTATTCTTTTTTAAAATGGGGACAACAAGCATTCAATAATTTTAGAATAGTTCCACCAGGAACTGGAATTTGTCATCAAGTAAATTTAGAATATTTATCAAAAGTAGTTTGGTCTGAAAAATTTCAGGATGAGGATTATTTGTTCCCTGACACGTTAGTTGGTACTGACAGTCATACTACTATGGTTAATGGCTTATCTGTTCTTGGATGGGGTGTTGGTGGAATAGAAGCTGAAGCTGGTATGTTAGGACAACCAATTTCCATGTTAATTCCTGAAGTAATTGGTTTTGAAGTTAAAAATAAAATGCCAGAAGGCACGACTGCAACGGATTTAGTTTTAACAGTTGTAAAAATGTTAAGAGATAAAGGGGTTGTTGGAAAATTTGTTGAATTTTATGGAGAAGGCTTAAAGAATTTAACTCTTGCTGATAGAGCAACAATTGCAAATATGGCACCAGAATATGGAGCAACATGTGGCTTTTTTCCAATTGATGAAGAGACATTAAAATATTTAAGATTCTCAGGAAGAGATGAGAACACAGTAAATATAGTTGAGAAATATGCAAAAGAGCAAGGTTTGTGGGCTAATGATCAAGTTGAATTTACTGACACTTTATCATTAGACATGTCTACAGTTGTTCCGACAATTTCAGGTCCTAAAAGACCTCAGGACAAAGTTTTATTAACAGATGCATCTACTGGATTTAAAAAAGTTTTTGAAGATGCAACTAATAGAAAAGAACAACATGTTTCAAAAGTATCAGGAACAGATTATGAAATTAAAGATGGTTCAATATTAATTGCAGCTATAACTTCATGCACTAATACATCAAATCCAAATGTATTAATTGGAGCTGGGTTATTAGCAAAAAAAGCTGTTGAACTTGGTTTAGAAACTAAACCCTGGGTAAAAACATCATTAGCTCCAGGATCACAAGTGGTTACTGATTATTTAGCAAAAGCAGGACTAAATGTATTTTTAGATAAACTTGGTTTTAATTTGGTTGGATATGGTTGCACGACTTGCATAGGAAACTCAGGACCTTTACCAAAAGAAATTGTTCAAGCAATTGATAAAGAAAATATTTATGCTGTATCAGTTTTATCTGGAAATAGAAATTTTGAAGGAAGAATATCACCACATATAAAAGCTAATTATTTAGCATCACCACCACTTGTGGTAGCTTATGCACTTGCTGGTCATATGGAATTTGATTTATACAAGGAACCTTTAGGAAAAAGTAAAGATGGTAAAGATGTATTTTTAAAAGATATTTGGCCATCAAATAAAGAAATTGAAGACACATTAAGAGAATCTCTAAATGCAGAGATGTTTGTTAAAAGGTATTCAAATGTTTCAGAAGGCCCTAAACAGTGGCAAGAAATTAAAACTGAAAATACAAGTATTTATAATTGGGACTCTGGTTCAACTTATGTAAAGAAACCACCATTCTTTGAAAATTTACCTGATCAACCTGAAGGGTTTAAACCTATTAAAGATGCAAGACCACTTTTGATTTTAGGGGATATGGTTACAACTGATCATATTTCTCCAGCAGGAAATATTCAAAAAGAAAGCCCAACAGGTGAGTATTTTATGGAACATCAAATACTTCCAACAGATTATAACTCCTATGGGTCAAGAAGAGGAAACCATGAGGTAATGATGAGAGGAACTTTTGCAAATATTAGAATAAGAAATGAAATGGCACCAGGAACAGAAGGTGGGTTTACAAAACTATATCCAGAAGAAAAAGTGATGCCAGTTTATAATGCTGTAGAGGAATATAAGAAAAGAGGCACAGACCTTGTTGTCATAGGTGGAAAAGAATATGGAACAGGATCATCAAGAGATTGGGCTGCTAAAGGAACAAAGTTATTAGGTGTAAAAGTTGTAATAGCAGAAAGCTTTGAAAGAATTCATAGATCTAATTTGATTGGAATGGGTGTTTTACCACTACAATTTACTGAAGGAAACGATAGGATAAACTTAAAATTAATTGGATCAGAGTTAATAACCGTTCTTCAAATAGAAGAGGGTATAAATGCATCAGATCATGTTCAGGTTGAAATAAAGTATGCCTCTGGAGATATTAAAAAGATCAAAACTCTATGTAGAATAGACACTAAAAACGAATTAGAGTATTATAAAAATGGTGGAATACTTCAATATGTATTAAGGAATATGATTTAGAGATGGATGAAGAAATTACAATTATAGATTCAAACGCTAGAAACGAGAGAATAAAGAATTTTTTTATAAATAATAAAAAAAAACTTATAATAATTTTCTCAATAATATTAGTAATTATAATTGGGTATTTATCATTTGAAAAATCCAAAGAAAGAACCAAAATTAAATTAGCAAATAAATACAACTTAGCTTTAATAGATCTTAATCCCAATAATAAACAAAAAACAATTGATGAAATGGTTAATGTTGTAAAAAGTAATGACGCAACTTATTCCCCACTGGCTTTATACCATCTGTTAGACAATAATTTATTGGAGAACAATGAAGAAATAAATATATTATTTAATGAGTTAATTGAAAAAACAAAACTTAATAATGAAATCAAGAATTTAATTATATATAAAAAAGCATTATTTAATTCGGACTTTGTAAGTGAAAATGAATTATTAAAAATACTTAATCCAGTAATTAATTCTGAGAGTATTTGGAAATCTCACTCATTATATTTGTTAGCAGAGTTTTTTTACTCAAAAAATGAAAAACAAAAAGCTAAAGAATTTTTTAACCAGATCTTAGTTTTACCTAATGCTAACAGTACAATTAAAACAGAGTCACAAAAGAGACTAAATAGAGATCTTGGTGAATAAAGTACTATTATCAGTCTTAATCCTCTTAATCTTAAACAACTGCTCAACAAGTAAAAAGGCAGGTTTTTGGAATAAAGATAACAAAGATCAACAAAAAATTGAAAATACAAAAACTATTTTAACTAAACAAATAAGACTTGAAGAAGAATTTAATTCAAATCTTTATGTTAAAATATCTAATGGAAAGCCTAATCAAAACAGCCTAAATAATCAAAATGATACTGGTGAGCTAGCTTACGAAGGTATCTTGGAAAAAATTGGAAAATATAATTTTTCTAAATTTAATGATTTTGATTTTATAAGTCCTAGCCCTTTATTTTATAATAAAAATTTAGTTTTTTATGACAACAAAGGTGAATTAACTCTTTACGATGAAAACCAAAAAACTCTATGGAAAAATAATTTTTATAATAAAAGTGAAAAAAAAATTAGGCCAAGATTAAATTTTGCATTAAAAAATAATATATTAATTGTGACGGATGATGTGGCAAAATATTATGCAATTAATATTGATACAGGTGAGCTATTATGGACAAAAAAAAACATAGTTCCTTTTAACTCTAACATTAAAATAAAAGATGATGTTTTTTATGCAGTAGATTATAAAAACATTCTAAGATCAATATCAATAAAAGATGGATCAGAAATATGGAATTTAAAAACTGAAGAATCTTTAACAAAATCAAATACCAAGATATCAATTGCCCACGATGAAAAAAGTATTTATTTTAATAATTCTATTGGTGATATCACAGCTGTAGATATAAAATCTGGCCAACTTATTTGGCAACTACCCACACAAAATAACAATATTAGTCAGAATGCATTTCAACTATCAAATTCAAATTTGGTGATTAATGAAAACACAATCTTTTTCTCTAATAATAAAAATGAATTTTATTCTATTGATACTGCCACAGGATTAATTAATTGGAAAACTGAAATTAGCTCAGATCTTAAGCCTGTGGTGATTGGTAAACTTATAATAACTATATCTGAAAAAGGATACTTATACTTAATTGATAAAAAATCTGGAAATATAATGAGAATTAATGATTTATTTAAAGATTATAAAGATAAAAAAAGAAAACAAATAAAGCCAACAGGGTTTTTTATAGCCTCAAACAAAATATATGTAACTAATAGTGATGGAAAATTAATTATTGTTAATAGTAACGAAGGTAATATCTTAGATATAGTAAAAATTTCAGGAGGCAAAATATTACAGCCCTTTATAAATGAAAATAATCTTTTTTTAATAAGTAATGGTTCTGTTATTAAATTTAATTAGCAATGTTTCTTAAGTTACTTGATAAATTAGGAAGAAAAAAAGTTGTTTTAGATCGAGGACCATCTCACCCCCATTTTAATGAAGCAAAACCTTGGATGAATAGATATTATGTCTTAATAAGACATAGACCAAAATGGTTTCCATTTAACATTTTATTACATGAAATGTTGGCTGATGATCATGGAGAAGGGGTGCATAACCATACATTTCCTTACATAACAATCATATTAAGAGGAGGTTATTGGGAAACACTAAATACTGGAAGATTTTGGCGACCAGCCGGATATATTGGTTTTAGGTCAGCAAATAATTTACACAGAGTTGATCTTAAACCGGGAACAAAACCTCTTACATTATTTATATCTGGTCCTTTTGGATTAAGAAAAGGCCCGAGGTCAGAATATGGTATAGATTTTAAAACAAAAAAATGAATTTAAATAAATTATTTCTAAATTATTGTAAAAAAAATAATTTAGAAACTAATCATAATCAATTAAATCTAATAGAAGAACTTAATTTATTTTATAATCAGAGCTTTAGTAAATCATTTTTAAAAAAAATATTTACTAAGCAAAATTCAAAAAAAGGGTTTTATTTACAAGGAGATGTGGGTGTAGGTAAAACAATGATATTAAATTTTTTTTATAATAATCTTGATAAAACAAAACAAAGATTTCATTTTAATGAATTTATGATTAGTTTTCATGATTTTAAATTTAAAAATAAAAAAAATAACCAAGAAAATATTATAGAGAAATTTGTTAAAAAATTAAAAAGTAAATCTAAATTAATCTTTTTTGACGAGTTTCAGGTCACAAACATTGTAGATGCAATGATCTTAGGAAGCTTATTCAAAAAAATATTTGATGAAGATATAAAAGTTTTATTTACATCAAATGCTAAAATAAATGATCTTTATAAAGATGGATTACAACGAGATCAATTTCTCCCCTTTATTAAAATAATGAAAGAAAAATGTTATCAAGCAAAGTTAATTATTGAAGAAGACTATAGAAAATCATCAAAAAATAAAAATGAAAGGTATTTTTATCCACTAAATGAAAAAACAAACTTTAAACTTAATAAGTTTTTTAGAAAAATAACAAAAAATCTATCTAATAAAGAAATGAATTTAATCATTAAAGGTAGAAAGTTTGATATTAAGAATTACTTTAATGGAATAGCACGTTTTGATTTTAAAGAATTATGTTCTAAAAATATTGGAGCAGAGGATTATATAAAAATAGCTGAAGTGTGTAATTTTATTATTATAGAAAATATCCCTATCTTTAATAGTGATAATTCTAATCAACAACAAAGATTTATTACATTAATTGATATTCTTTACGAAAAAAATATACCACTAATGATATCTTCTCAATTACAATTAGATTTATTAAGCTCCTCAGAAGATTTAAAAAAGATATTTAAAAGAACCATTAGTAGATTGTATGAATTAACATCTATCAAATATAATAAACTATGAGACAAGAATTTTTGAATTTAGAATTGAATACAAATGGACAGAAGCTGTATGAATTTACCAACCAAGTAAATCAATGGGTTAGTGATAATGAGTTTAATAATGGAATTATCAATATAAGCATTCAACACACTAGTGCTTCATTAATAATTCAAGAAAATGCTGACCCAGATGTTCAAACTGATTTAATAAATTTTTTTAATAAGCTCGTACCTATGGATAATTCCCTTTACATCCATACAACTGAGGGAAAAGATGACATGCCTGCACACATAAAGTCTGCGTTAACTAATAATCAAATCTCTTTAAGCGTTAAAAACAATGAGTTATTACTTGGTACTTGGCAGGGTTTATATCTTTTTGAGCACAGAATTGAGAAACAAAACAGATTGATTGTTCTTCACTATTTAGGAGATTAGTTTTTCTTAATTGTTTTAAAAGCATTTAGAGCAGCATTTCTTGCTTCAACATGATCCACAATTGGTTTTGGATAGTTGATACCAACAACTACTTTAATCTGTTCTTGGTATTTGGTTTCAAGTTCCCATGGTTTATATAGAAACTTATTAGGCATGTTTTTAAGTTCTGGAACCCATTTTTTTGTATAAATCCCATCTTTGTCAAATTTTTCACCCTGAAGAATAGGATTGAAGATTCTAAAGTATGGAGCTGCATCTGCACCACATCCTGCAACCCATTGCCATTGAGCAACGTTACTAGCTTCATTATAATCAACCAAACAATTTTTAAAATGTTTTTCACCCTCCATCCAATGAATTCTTAAATGCTTTACAAGAAAAGAAGCAACAATCATTCGTACTCTATTGTGCATCCATCCTGTTTCGTACAGTTCCCTCATCCCAGCATCTACAATGGGATATCCTGTCATACCTTTTTTCCAAGCTTTAAGAAATTTATCATTTTTAACCCAAGGAAAATTATCAAAATCTTTTCTAAGGTTACCTTTTAGCATTTGTGGGAAGTAATTAATTAAACTATGAGAAAATTCTCTCCATCCTAATTCATTAATATACTTTCTATACCCTATTTTTTTTATTTTAATGTCTTGGCATTTCTTCCAAATTGTCTCCACATGTATTTGTCCAAATTTTATGAAAGGTGATAATTTAGAGGTTCCATTAACACCAGGAATATCTCGTGCATCACCATAACCCTCAATTCTATTATCTATTAATTCCTGTAAATATTTATTAGCTTCTTGCTCAGATACGTTCCAATATTTTTCAAATTTTTTATGCCAATTTTTTTTAGGTAAAATTTCTTTAATAGAAATTGATTTTTTAAATATATTTATTTTTTTTGCTTTTGATTTAACTTTTATAAATTTAGGGGGTAACTTTGAAATATAAAATTGTTCAGTTTTCTTCCAAAAAGGAGTGAATACTTTATAAGGTGTACCATCATCTTTAGTCATTTCCTGAAACTCTACAAGAATATTTCCTTTAAAATATTTATATTGAATTTCATTTTTAATGAATAGATCTCTTATTTTTTTACCTTTATTAATTACATCAGGCTCATACACTTTACTCCAATAAACAGTAACATCATCTTTCTTTTTTAAATTGGACAATACCTCTAGTTCATCACCTAACTGAACTTCTAACGTAATATTTAACTTCTTTAGATCTACATTAAAATTTTCTAAAGATTTAGACAGCCACCATTTTTGAGCTTCTCTTTTCTTATCAAAATTTCTTGGGTTATAAATATAAAGAGCAATTACAAACTCATGATTTTGAGTTGCAATAGCCAAGGCTTCATTGTCTTCAATTCTAAAATCTTCTCTTACCCAAACAATCGCTTTTTTTGTCATATTTCCTAGATTTTTTGCAATCCATCATTTAAAAGTTTTTGATACATTGCATCGTCAGTTAAACCCTCACAACCAAATAAAAGTACATTTGATTCTGAGTTTAGTTTTAACTTATCTAAGTATTCTTTATTATTAAAAGAGCCTATTAACGCAATTACACCTGGAACGGCACATTCACCACCTATGATTTTTTCATTAGATAAACGCTTTTCTGCTAAAAGTGCTACTGCAGTTGAGATTGCTTCATCTGGTATAGTTAAACAATAGTTGGCAGAATTTTTTAAAATCTCCCAGGCTATACTTGATACATCACCACAAGACATGCCACCCATTACTGTTTCTTTTTTAATATCAACAGTTGTTGGCTTATTATTTTTAATACTTTGAAAAACACAGTCAGCATTTTCAGGTTCTATAATAATAAATTGAGGAATATTTTCTGATAATTTTGCAAATCCTGCTATCATTGCTGCAGCCATACCACCAACGCCTGCTTGAAGAAAAACATGGGTAATAGAGTTTTTGTTTATTTCATCAATAATTTCTTTGACCATAATTGTGTACCCAGCCATTATTAATTTTGGAACTTCTTTATAGCCTTCCCACGAAACATCTTGGACTATCTCCCAGTTGTTTTTATTTGATTGCTCTATACATTCTTTTAATGAGTTATCGTAGTTACCTTTAACCCTAATAACTTCAGCATCAAGATTACGCATAGCTTCAGCTCTAGACTCACTAACAAATTCACTTATGAATATTTTACATTTTAAACCTAGTCTTTGTGCACCCCATGCAACAGATCTTCCATGATTTCCTGCTGTAGCTGTTGAAACTGTTATGTTCTTTTTTTCACTTGCAATTTTGTAAACAGCAAAGGCTCCACCTAATGCTTTAAATGATTTAAGTTCAAATCTTTTATCTTCATCTTTATAATAAATATTTTTAAATTTTAATTCTTCATTTAGTTTATTTAATTTAATTAGTGGAGTAGGAGCGTAGTTATCCCAGCTAGATATAGCTTCTATCGCTTCATCTATAAATTTTTCTGGAAGTTGTGTAAGTATATTTTCTTTATTAAATTTATAATTTTTATTCTCTAAAAATGATGTGATAGACCAAAGATCTTTCTGCAGGATTGATTTCATTTATTAACAATCAAGAGTGCTATTTTTTTCCCAGTGAGTTACTGAGCTTTTTTTATCAAACTTTTCTTCTTGATTAAAATCTTTAATTTCAGATCTTTTTAATTTTAGATAGCTTTTAATAGTATCACCACCAAATGCTTCCTGAATTTCTTTGCTATTTTCTAGTTGATTTAATGCATCTTCAATTATGTCAGGTAATTTTTTTAGATTAGGGTAATTTTTATGATCAGTGTACATATTACAAGATAAAGGTTCACCAGGATCTATTTTATTATTTATTCCATGTAAACCAGCAGCTATTACTCCAGCTTGAAGTAAATAAGGATTTACTGCTCCGTCCATTAACCTTAGTTCAAATCTACCTTTATCCGGAATTCTAATCATATGAGTTCTATTGTTTCCTGTATAAGAAATACTACTAGGTGACCATGTGGCACCTGATTTTGTTGGTGGTGCATTTATTCTTCTATAACTATTAATTGTTGGATTAAAAAATGCGGTCAAAGGCTGAGTAAGCTTCATAATTCCACCTAGAAAATTATATGCTAATTTGCTCAAACCTAATTTATCTCCATTATCTAAAAATTTATTAATTTTTCCATTCCATAGAGAAATATGAGCATGACAACCATTACCTGTTAGATTGCTAAAAGGTTTTGGCATAAATGTTGCTCTCAATCCATGTTTTTCAGCTAATGATTTAACCATATACTTAAAGAATACATGTCTATCAGCTGTAGTTAAGCAATCTGTATAATCCCAATTCATTTCAAACTGGCCGTTAGCATCTTCATGGTCATTTTGGTATGGGTTCCAACCCATGGTAATCATACTATCGCATATTTCTTTAATTAAATCATATCTCCTCATTAAAGCAGACTGATCGTAACAAGGTTTTGATTGAGTATCTCTAGTATCAGCAATTTTACTTCCATCTTCTGATATCAAAAAATATTCACACTCTACACCTGACTTCATGACTAAATCTTTTTTATTCAATTTATTAATTTGCTCTTTGAGCATTACTCTAGGTGAAGCTTTAACAGGTTTGCCATACATATATAAATCAGAAGCTAACCAGCCAATTTCTTTGTTCCAAGGTAATTGAATTAAACTTTTAGGATCCGGTAGTGCAAACATATCCCCATCTGCAGGAGACATATCTAACCAAGTTGCAAAACCCGCAAAACCTGCACCATTCTTTTGCATGTCTGCAATCGCTTGTGCTGGTACTAATTTTGATCTCAAGACACCAAAAAAATCTACAAAGCTAATCAAAAAATATTTTATTTTTTTAGTTTTGGCAATTTTAGATAAATTTAAAGGCATGTTTTATTTCTTAATTTACAACTGTTAACTAGTCTTCACAATACTATTTTTTATTTTTTAGTCCTGGTATCCAGCTAGTTCCAGCCAGTGGAACTCTTGCCATAGCAGCAGATTCAACTGTAAGTGCACATAAATCTTCAGGTTCTAAATTATGTAAATCATTTTTACCAGAGGCTCTAGCTATTGTTTGAGCTTCGAGTGTCATTACTTTTAAATAATTTGATAAACGTCGTCCACCAGCAACAGGATCAAAGCGCTTCATTAACTCAGGTTTTTGAGTTGTAATTCCTGCAGGATCGTTTCCTTCATGCCAATCATCATAAGCTCCTGCAGTAGTTCCTAATTTATTATAATCTTTTTCCCACTTAGGATCATTATCTCCCAAAGCAATCATTGCAGCAGAACCAATTGAAACTGCATCTGCTCCAAGAGCCATTGCTTTAGCAACATCTGCACCATTTCTAATTCCACCAGATATAATTAACTGAACTTTTCTATGTTGGTCTAAATCTTGAAGTGCATCTACAGCAGGTCTAATACATGCTAAAGTTGGTTGACCTACATTTTCTATAAATACTTCTTGAGTAGCAGCCGTTCCACCTTGCATTCCATCTAAAACAACAACATCTGCACCAGCTTTAACAGCAAGAGCAGTATCATAATATGGTCTTGCCCCTGCAACTTTAATAAATATTGGAACTTTCCAACCTGTTATTTCTCTTATTTCTAAAATTTTGATCTTTAAATCATCAGGACCTGTCCAGTCAGGATGTCTACATGCAGACCTTTGATCTATACCCTTAGGTAAAGTTCTCATTTCTGCAACTCGATCACTAATTTTTTGACCTAATAACATTCCTCCACCACCTGGTTTTGCACCTTGACCTATAACAATTTCAATGGCGTCTGCTTTTCTAAGGTCATCAGGATTCATTCCATATCTAGAAGGTAAAAGTTGATAGACTAAATTTTTAGACTGACCTCTCTCTTCTGGTGTCATTCCACCATCACCAGTAGTTGTAGATGTACCAGCCATACTTGCCCCACGCCCTAAAGCTTCTTTAGCTCTCCCTGATAATGCACCAAAACTCATTCCAGCAATTGTAATAGGAATATCTAACTCCAAAGGTTTTTTTGCATAACGTGTTCCTAAAGTTACTTTTGTATTACAGGTTTCTCTATATCCTTCTAAAGGATATCTAGACATTGAAGCACCGAGAAAAAGTAAATCATCAAAGTGAGGAAGCTTTCTTTTAGATCCTCCACCTCTAATATCATAAATTCCTGTTGCTGCTGCTCTTCTTATTTCTGAATTTGTATACTCATCAAAAGTCCATGATATACGAGGATGAGTTTTTTTATTATCTGACATTATTAATAGCTTGATACATTATCGATGTTAAAGTTATATAGTTTTCGTGCTGAACCATATCTCTTAAAACTATCTGGTTTAATATTTTTTATTTCACTTTTTTTTAAAAGAGCTGAAATTTTATTTAAATGCTTCTTTTCCATTTTTTTTTCTATGCAATCTGCACCTAAAGATTTAACTGATCCTTTGACAAAAATATCAGTTTCATAAAGACTATCACCCAAAGCCTCACCTGCGTCACCACAAACTAACATCGTTCCAGATTGAGCCATAAATGCAGACATGTGACCAACAGAACCTTTAACCACGATATCAATTCCTTTCATTGAAATACCACACCTTGAGCTAGCATCTCCATCAATTACAAGTAATCCGCCATGAGCAGTTGCGCCAGCAGATTGTGAAGCATTACCTTTAACATGTACTGTTCCAGACATCATATTTTCAGCAACACCTGTACCAACATTTCCATCTATTGTTACATGTGCTTTTTGGTTCATTCCTGCACAATAATAGCCAACATGACCTTTGATTAAAACTTTCATTTCCTGATTTAATCCAGCACATAATGCATGACTTCCTTCAGGATTTATAATCACAAAGTCTCTATCATTTTTTTTATTATCTAAATTTTGTAAAGTATTATTAATTTCTCTTAATTTCTTTTTTTTTAAATCTAATTTCATTAATTCCCCCACGAGTAAACAATACCTGGTTCAGGTTCAAAAATTTTTGCATTATTTACATCTGGTAAATGTGCCATGGCTTGAAACTCTGATGCTATTGCAACATAGTTTTTTGTTTCTGCTATTACCGCAGGTTTACATGCTATTTCATCTCTAACAACTGCAAAGCCCTTTCTAGTTCCTGTAATAAATGTATAAAAACCATCTAAATCTTTAAGACCCGATGTAAGCGTATCTTTTAAAGATTTATTATTTGATAAACTGTTAGAAACATATCCTGCTGCAACTTCAGTATCATTTTCAGAGTTAAAGACACTACCTTTTTTAGTGAGTTCTCTTCTTAAATTGTTATGATTTGATAATGATCCATTATGAACCAAACATTCATCTTCACCAGTAGAGTAGGGGTGAGATCCATCAGTAGTTATTGCACTTTCTGTAGCCATTCTTGTATGACCTATTCCATGAGTACCACTAAAACTATCTAATTTAAATTTTTTTACTACATCTTTAGGATTACCAACTTGTTTAAATATTTCTATTGATCGGCCATACCCAACTATAGATACTTTAGGAAAATTCGAATTAATTATCTCAATCACTTTCTTTGGCTGCTCAAGAGTTTTTAGAATTACATGATCTGAGATTTGAGTAAGTTTGGCTTTTTTAAGTTTTTTAGATATTTCTTTCTTAAAACTATTAAAGTTTAAATCATTAATACATAAAGAAAACTTGTATAGTTTTTTACTTTCATCTTTATAAATAGCAAAGCCAGCACTGTCTGGTCCACGAGATTCCATATTATTAAGCATACCAGATAGCATCTTTCCTAAATTTTTTTCAAATTTTTTATTTTTTAAGTAGATACCAACAATTCCACACATAAATTTTTTTAAGTTTATTTTATTAAAGACAGTAGAAAATCTTTATAGTAGAAAATATTTCCTACTACAATGATGATAATAGCCGCTATCACTCCATACTTTGCTTTTGGAAAAACGACACCTCTCATTTTACTCGGTCTTAGATCTTCGTTATTATTTCTATCCATGATTGTAAAATCTTTATAAAAAAAAAGGGCGCCACAATTAAGTAGCGCCCAAATTTTTAATTGATATTACCAGTCGGTAATATTGCTCTTATGATCATTAGCGCCATGTCTCTTTCTTGCTAATCTTGAAAGTTTTTCACTTTCAGATCTAGCAGTTAAAACATGCCAACCGATCCAAAAAACTACACCAAGAAAAACTAGTAAAGTTTCAGTGGATCCAGCCCCCGGATAAACTGCTCCGACAACCTCTTTTGCACTTAAATGATCTATCCAGTTTGTAACTGTAGCCATATTTTTTCTCCTTTACCTAGTTGAAGAGGCGACCGCTTTTTCAGCTTCTCTATCGTCCTCCATTATTTCATAGTCTAGTCCTGCTATTTCAACTTCACGCGGTATTCTTAATTTACCAAAAGCGCTTAGTACTC
>ENA-ORDR01000978-ORDR01000978.1-marine-metagenome-genome-assembly--contig:-NODE-978-length-13882-cov-2.768779_pt1 | contig 13882 bp, 15 predicted proteins | sample MGYA00240993_ERZ508538 | MGnify/ENA primary metagenome ERZ508538 (study PRJEB26207, sample SAMN05421999) | marine metagenome | isolation source: Monterey Bay, California, USA | place: USA:Monterey Bay... | reverse complement strand
CAGTTTCACATAGCAATAACTACGGTATTTCTTTTGGTGCTGGCATCCAAGAGAAAAATATTTTTGGATCTGGAAACACACTTAATGCCGAACTTAAAATTTCAGAATCCTCGAATAGGATAAGCTTTTATTTTATGAACTGCATAATAATGAAGTTCAACTTCTAAGAAAGCATTTAGCAAAACAAATTAACTCTAAGGTTTACAATAAAGATGGATTTGAATTTTTTTTACAAAACATTAATCCAAAAGAAAAAACTCTCGTGCTCATCGACCCATCATATGAAATAAAAGATGATTTTGAAAAAGTAGTAAAGACATTGAAGATGCTGGATGAAGAATATGAAAACGTAACGGCAATGATATGGTATCCTGTTTTGAATATAGAAAATAATGATCTATTTATTGAAAATATCAGAAAGTTAGGATCAAACCGAATTACTCGCATTGAATTACCTTTGAAGAAATACAATGAAGAAATTGGAATGAAAGGGAGTGGGATAATTTTATTTAATGGAAGCAATTTTCTCATCAACAACATGAAGGACTGTGTAAAAGAATTATTTCAAATTTTTAAAGATGAGAATTGTAATATTAAACCAAAAATACAAAGAATATAAGTGGCGGACTCAAAAATTAATCTTAAAGATGATGGTATTTATTCTCTTTTTATTAAGATAGCTATCCCCTCTTCTATTGGTACTATATTTCAAAATTTATACTCAATAGTTGACTCAATTTTTGCAGGTCAGATGATATCAGACTCAGCGTTAGCAGCTATTGGTCAAATTTTTCCAATATATTTTGTAATTATTGCTTTAGGTGTTGGCTTAAGTATTGGAACAACATCATTAATAGCAAATAGTATAGGAGAAAATAATTTAGAAAATTCTGGTAAAGTTTTTTCTCAATCATTTATTCTCTCGATAATTGTATCAATCATCATCACTATAATTGGTATATACTTTAGCCCTTCCATCATAAGTTCAATAAATAATGATCAAGAAACATTAGAATTATCAATAAAATATATAAATATAATTTTTTTTGGTTCGATATTTATATTTATTTTAATGTCTATTAACTCCTCTTTAAGTGCTCAAGGAGACACAAAAAGTTATAGGAATGTTTTAATTTTTAGTTTCTTCTTAAATATTCTTCTAAACCCAATATTAATATCTGGTAAAATTTTTTCTTTTCAAATCATGTCACCTTTGGGAATAGAAGGTATTGCCTACGCAACAATTATTTCCCAGTTTGTTGGTATATTTTATCTATTTATTAAATTATCTAAAACACGTATTTACAAATACGTTCAAGTAACTGTTATTCCTCATTTTAATATCATTGGAAATATTTTATCACAAGGGATACCGGCATCAATAGGCATGATGATGATTGCCGTGGGATCATATATTTTAATATATTTTGTTGGAATATTTGGGGTCGAAGCTATTGCTGGTTATACTTCAGCTGGAAGATATGAACAATTATTTTTTCTTCCCCTTTTAGGATTAAGTACTGCTACTGTATCTATTGTTGGTCAAAATTATGGAGCTAAACAATACCAGCGAGTTTTTGAAACTTATAAAAAAGGTATAAAAATAGGAGTAATAGTTTTATCTCTCTTAGGCTTAATAATATTTTTAACAGCAGAAGTAGCGATGAATTTATTCACTGATAATGCAAATGTAAAACAATATGGATCTGATTATTTAAAGATTTCAGCTTTAATGTTTCCCGCTTTCCCCTTTTTCTTTATTGGGAATGCTACATTTCAAGGGTTAAAAAAAGCAATAATAGTAATGTATATGGCAATTATGAGATTTGTCTTAATGCCATTAATATTGGTTTCGATTATTATTTATCAAATAGGGGAAAATTATAATTTAATTTTCTTTTCCTTGGCCGCAATGCATTGGATAATTGGTTTATCATATTATTACTATTGTAATAAAAAATATAAAACAATTTTAAATTAAAAATTTATTGTGTTCCTGAAAGATTAGGAACAAATAGAACATCATCAAAAATCTCTGACTTCAAAACATTATTTATTTTTGTATATCTCACAATGATTTGTTTATTTTCTCGAACCATGGGAGAAACGATAATTCCCCCTTCATGAATTTGTGATGCAACTTCCTTTGAGATACTTGATGTAGCAGCAGTAATAATAATTCTATCAAATGGAATTTGTTCTTTCCACCCAAGATTACCATCAGCATATTTAGGAACTATGTTCGAAATGTTTAATTCTTGGAATATTTTTTCTGCTTTAATTAATAAATTTTTTATTCTTTCTATTGTGTAAACTCTCCTTACTAATTTTGATAGTACTGCACTTTGATAGCCACTACCCGTCCCTATCTCCAACACTTTATGGGTTGACTCAACGGATAATAATTGCGTCATCTTTGCTACAACAAACGGCTGACTAATTGTTTGATTATCTCCAATAGGAAGAGCTAAATTATCATAAGCCTGATTTCTAAAATTTTCAGGTATAAATTTTTCGCGGGGAATTTTTTCAATAGCAGATAAAATTTTAGAGTCTGATATGCCAGACTCTCGTAATTCTAAAATGAGACGAATTTTTTTAACGTCGAGCACTAAAAAAGAGTATCTTGATTATCAAAATATTTTTTTAACACTTCAGGAATTTGAACATTACCATCAGACATTTGATAATTCTCTAAAACTGCAATCAATGTTCTACCTACCGCCAAACCTGATCCATTTAACGTATGTATATGAACGTTTTTATCATTATCTTTATATCTTGTATTCATTCGTCTGGCCTGAAAATCACCACAATTTGAACAACTTGAAATTTCTCTGTATTGATCTTCACCGGGAAGCCATACCTCTATGTCATATGTTTTATTAGCATTAAAACCCATATCACCCGTACACAAAGTCATAACTCTATAGTGCAGGTCTAAATCTTGAAGAATACCTTCAGCACAACTAAGCATTCGCTCTAGCTCATCCTTTGATTGCTCTGGCTCAACTAATGAAACTAATTCAACTTTAGTAAATTGATGTTGCCTAAGCATACCTCTCGTATCTTTGCCCGCTGCTCCAGCTTCAGACCTAAAACAAGGTGTATAAGAAGTAACACGCATTGGAAGTTGGTTAGTATTCAGTATTTCATTACTATGGAGAGCAGTAAGTGGTATTTCCGCCGTAGGGATTAACCAGTGATCATCACCAGCAGTAAAAAGGTCATCAGCAAACTTTGGTAATTGTCCCGTACCGTATAAAGTATCTTCTTTAACAAGATATGGAACATGCATCTCAACATATCCGTTAACTGACGTATGTTTATCAATCATAAAATTAGCAAGAGCTCTCTCTAATTTAGAGAGTTGGCCTTTTAAGATAACAAATCGTGATCCAGATAACTTTGTTGCTGTTTCAAAATTCATTGAATTAGCATTTTCACCTATTTCAAAATGAAGTTTAGGATTAAAATTAAATGACGGTTTATCACCCCAGTCTCTGTAGAATACATTCTCGCTCTCATCAGTCCCTATTGGTGTGCTAGAGTCAGGAATATTGGGCAGTCTACTTAAAATTGATTTTAACTCATCGTCTTTTAATGTTTCTAATTCTTTTAGGGTGTTAACTTTATTTTTTATATCCTCTACCTTTGCCATTTCTTCGGTGGCATCTTTTTTTTGACTTTTTAATTGCCCAATAGATTTAGATATTTGATTTCTCTCAGCTAATAAATTTTGTAAAACTGTTTGTGTTTCTCTTTTTACTTTATCAATTTCAATAATTTTATTCGCAATGGGATTCTCTCCTCTTGTTTTCATAAAATTATCAAACTCTACGGGATTTTCTCTGATGTAATTGATATTATGCATTAGTCATCACTTTTATTTTTTTGAATAATTTTAGCTATATAGATAGAGATTTCATAAAGTAATATAATAGGTAAAGCTAGACTAATTTGGCTAAATGGATCAGGGGGAGTTAAAAATGCTGCAGCTAAAAAAGCAATAACGATAGCATATTTTCTAAATTTTTTTAATGAAGTATGTGTCACAATTCCAACTTTAGCCATCAATCCTAAAACAACAGGAAGTTGAAAAGCCAACCCAAAAGCAAAAATAAATCGCATCATTAAGGATAAATATTCACCCATCTTTGCTTCTAATCTTATAGGAACACCTGAACTACCCATATTTTGATACGATAAAAAAAAATTCCAAGCAAGTGGGGCGATTAAATAATACACCATAGCACCACCAGCAAAAAATAAAATGGGAGTCGCTACAAGAAAAGGTAAGAACGCATTTTTTTCATGTTTGTATAAACCTGGAGCAATAAATTTCCATATTTGGATTGCAATTAAAGGAAAAGCAAAAAACAACGCAAAGAAAAAGGCTATTTTAAGTTCCGTAAAAAAAGCTTCTTGAAGTGCTGTGTAAATAAAGCCCTGCCCTTCATCCACGTTTAATAAATTTACAAGAGGCTTTGCAAGAAAATAAAATAAATCACTTGCAAAATAGAAACATACGCAAAAAATAATGATTATATAAATAAAGCTCCATAATAATCTCTTACGCAATTCAGTAAGATGATCAATTAATGACATTTCTTCTAGCTGATTTTTAGCATTCATTTAATATTAATATTTTTAATTTCTTTTACTTCTTTATCAATAATATCTGTTGTATCTTTTATTGACTGAATCTCAGACTTTAGTTGCCCTTCTATATTTAAGTCTTCTTTAATTTTATTCACTTCGTTTATTGAAGTTTTGACTTCTTTAAAATCTTCATGATCTGCAATATCATTTAAAGAGTTTTTAAATTCTCTTGATAATTTTTTAATAGATCTGGTAAATGAAGAAAATTGTTTAATTAGTTTAGGAAGATCTTTAGGTCCGATAACAACAATAATAATTCCAATTACTAGAAGGATTTCACCCCAACCAAATGTAAGCATAATTACTTTTCGTTATCGGTATTATTCTCTATATTTTTATCGTCTTTTTTTTCCTCATCACTCATGCCTTTTTTAAAAGATTTGATACCCTTGGCCAAATCACCCATAAGCTGAGGTATTTTACCTCTTCCAAATAATAATAACACAATAACTAAAACGATTAAAAGCTGCCATATACTCGGTTGCATATTTTATCTCCTTATTTAAATTACCCTTTAACCTATAACATATTGAAAATAAATGATGTAAAATAGTAAAATTTAATAAAATTTATTGATTTACAAAGTTTTTAAGATGAATTTTCTTCAGGAATAAAATCATCTAAAGTTTCTTCTTCTTCAATGTCATGATCTTCAATTAAGTCATTTTTACCTGCAATATCAGTAATAGTTGCAATAGCAGATCTTTTTTCTAAGAAGCCGCTTGCTTTAAGCTCATCTTTATTAGGTAAGTCAGATATTTTTTCTATGCCAAAATGCTCCATAAATAATTCAGTGGTAACCCACAAAGCGGGCTTGCCTGGAATATTTTTTCTACCAGACGGTTTAATCCATCCAATTTCCATTAAATGATCAATTGACCCTCTTCCCATTTGCACCCCTCGTATATTTTCAATTTCAGATCTGGTAATAGGTTGTTGGTAGGCAATAATGGATAATGTTTCTATAGCAGCTCTCGATAGTTTTCTTTTTTGTGTTTTAAAAATTGTTAGCTCATCTTTAATTGATTCAGCTGTTCGAAAAGACCATTTATTTCCCGTCTTGACTAAATTGATACCTCTATCTTTGTAAAATTCTTTAAGATTATCCATTTCTTGCTTAAAATCTTTTTTATTAATCATTTTGTCTTTTAAATCATCCTCTAGAACGGGTGAGCCTGAAGCAAACAAAATAGCTTCTAAAATTTTTGTATCTCTATTTGTGCTCATGATTTTTTCAATTTAACAAAAATATTACCAAATACACTATTCTGTTTTACATCAATAAAACCGTTTTTAGCTAACTCTAATGATGCAACAAAATTAGATGATAAAATAGATTTATTCACGATCTTATTACTATTCATTTTAGGAATTAAAGTTAAAAAATTTGTCCATTCTGTTATCTCACCAAAAATATTCTTTAATCTTTGTATTGCATTATCAACTGAATATAATTCGGAAAAAGCAATTGTTAAATGACTCGGTTTTTCATCTTGTTGAATAATAGTCGAATATGCTCGCAATAGATCGAAAAGAGTAGATGAATACGTAATATTATACTTCACTTTTAAGCCCTCAGAGGAACCACCATAAAATATATCTCTTCCAATTAATGGACGTTTATATAATTTTTTGGAAACAGACTGGAATGCTTCTAGGCGTTGCAATTGATACTTTAAAGCCTCTTCTAGCTCTTCCGGGGTATGATCTTCTGATTTCTCCTCTTTTGGTAGTAGTAAACGTGATTTGAGATATGTTAACCAGGCCGCCATAACAAGATAATCAGCTGCTATTTCTAGATGAATGTCTTGATATTCATTAATAAAACGAATGTATTGCTCTGCTAATTCGAGAATAGATATTTCAGATAAATCAACTTTTTGCTTTCTTGCTAATTCCAAGAGCAAGTCAATAGGACCCTCATAAGCATTAAGAGAAATATTAAATTGCTTTGAAGGGACAGAATCTTCAATGTCATTAGTAATATCAAGCATATTTTCTTATAATAATTTTTTGTGATTCTGGCTAATCTAAAATTTAGTCGTATCAACGATTAAACAACTATCTATTTTAGGCAAAAATTTGGTACAAAAAGTTGTAGCTTCTAATCGCGTTGTAAAATTTTTATATAGTAAAAAATATTCAATTCCTATTTCTGATGTTAATGCTAAAATATAAAAATCATTTATACTGTATATTGTTTCCTCAAAGCTCGTTATTTTTTGTAAATATTGATTAATATTTTCTATCTCACTATCCGTAAAAAACTGAATACTGAACAATAAATCATCAGGTTTTTTAATTATATCTTCAGTAATGTCTTGAGTAATTGTATTAAGACTTTTCTTATCAAGATTTGGTACTTTTTCCCCTCCTCTATCAACAGGGATAATATAAAAAACATCAGTATTTTCTGGGATAACAATAAATTCTTTTTCGTTTATAAAAATAAAAAAATAAAAAAAAATAAAAAGAATTAGCAGCAAAGATAAAGGAATAATTATCTTTCTATATGATTTTCTTTTCTTAAATAAAGGCCTTGCATTCATTACATAGTTTCGTGATAATCAATACCAATAATATTAAATATATTTTCAAAAACTATTCTCATCGATTGCAGCCAGATTAATTTAGCTTGAGTCTTTATTACATCTTTCTCATCTATAAAACGAAGAGACTCATTTTCTTTCCCTTTGTTCCAGAATGAATGAAAAGAAGCTGATACATCTTCAATAAAGTTAGTGAGTCGATGAGGTTCTCTTGCAATAGAGGCTAATTTCACAATATATGGATATGATAATAATTTTAAAATTATTTCTATTTCATCCTCTGTCAAATAATGAGTTATTTCACTAAAATTGTTAAATGATTTTATATTAATACCTAAATCTCCAGCTTTGTTGATTACTGAGGATGCCCTTGCATAGGCATATTGACAATAAAAAACGGGATTGTCTTTATTCTTTTCAATCACTTTATTTAAATCAAAATCCATCGAAGTTTCACTTTTAGTTGATACCATAAAGTATCTAAGAGGGTCTTTACCAACCTGATCATACACTTCTTGTAAAGTGATGAAGTTACCCTCTCTTTTAGACATTTTTAATATTTGATTATTCTTGATGAGTCGTACTATTTGACATGTTACTACTTCAAGATAATCATCTTTATTAGAGATTGTTTTTAATACAGATTTCATACGCGGAATATACCCCACATGATCTGCGCCCCATATATTAATTAACTGATCAAATTTTCTATTATATTTATCAAGATGGTACGCCGCATCATTAGCAAAATATGTCCATTCGCCGTTGGATTTTTTAAATGCTCGATCTTGATCATCAAGTACTGCAGATGATTTAAAAAGTAATTGTTCTCTTGGTTCCCAATCTTCAGAGTCATCTCCTTTAGGTTTTTCAAGAATGCCATTATAAAGTAAATTTTTTTTATCTAGTATCTCAAATAAATCGTTAATAATATTGCTATTAACAATATCTGATTCAAAAGAAAATTTATCAAACTTAATATTTAATAACTTCAAATCCTGCTCAATAAATTCTATCAAATACTTAACTGCAAACTCTTTAAAATAATCTTCTCTTTGACTTGAGTCATGATTAAGCCATTTATCTCCATCTTTTTTTTCAATTAATTTGGCAATATCAATTAGATATTCACCTGGATATTCATCGCTATTTAATTCTATTTTCTCTCCGTGTAACTCTAGATATCTTTTGAATAAAGATTTTCCTAATATATCAATCTGAGATCCTGCATTATTAACATAATATTCTCTAGTTACGTGATGACCAGTATTAATCAGTAAAGAAGATATAACATCACCCAATACCGCTCCACGCATATGAGCTACAGTAACCGGGCCTGTTGGGTTGGCGGACACAAATTCAACATTTACATTTTTTCCCTCACCAATATTCGATTTACCAAATTGATTTTGCTGAGTTAGTAGATATTCAATTTGATCTATTAGAAACTTCTTTTTAATATTTATATTAATAAATCCTTTTTTTGAAATTTCACATTTTTCTATAAAAGGCAGATTAAGAACTCCTGCAATAAGCTGATCTTTAAAATTAAAATCTTTGTCTAAAATTTTTTTAATTGCTACTAAATAAAAATTAGAGGAAATGTCCCCTTGTCTCGACTTTGATGAAAAATCTATACCAATTGATTTTCTATTAAAAGCATCAAGATGATTATTCTTGATACATTTATCAGCAAATTCATTAAAATATGTATAAAGTAAATCGATATGATTATTCATATAAATCCTTATGAAGTCTTGAGGCATATCTATCCGTCATACCAGAAATATAATCACAAATTACCCTTTCTATGGGTTCATTTATACTTCTCCAATCATCGGGAAGTTTATTAGGTGATTTATAAAAGTATTTAAATAAATTCGAAATAATTTTTTCTACATTTTGCCTTTTATCAAGTAAATTTTGATGATTATAAACATTATCAAATAAAAATGATTTTATATCTTGTACTTTGGATTGCATAGAAGGAGAAAAAGTAACAATAAAATCATTATAATTTTGAAGATCTATTTTTGTCTTAATCTCTAAATCAAGAATATTTTTATTAGTTTGATTATAAATATCCTCAATCATTAAAGACATACTTTTTCTTAAGACTTGGAACATCAATAACTTGTCATCAATAATAGTATATTCTTTCTTTAATTGATTAATTATATTGTTAAAAAAAGTACTTTCCTGAAGCTGATCAATAGATAATAATCCCGCCCTAATAGCATCTTCAACATCGTGATTATTATATGCTACATCATCAGCAATTGCAGCAATTTGAGATTCCAAGAACGGTTGCTTATTTAATAATAAGTCATGTTTGTTATTATAAAAATTTATATGAAAAGGGATATTGCTTAATACTATTCCATTATGCTTTACTATTCCTTCTAAGCTCTCCCATGTAAGGTTTAACCCATTAAAATCAGGGTGTCTTTTTTCTATATGCGTTAAGACTCTGAGAGTCTGATCATTATGATTAAAACCTCCATGATCTTGCATAGCGATATTTAAAGCTTTTTCTCCATTATGACCAAAAGGTGGATGACCTAAATCATGTGCTAATGCAACTGTTTCTCCAAGATCTTCATTTAGTTTTAGTAATCGACAAATAGATCGTGAAATTTGAGAAACCTCTAATGAGTGTGTTAGTCTTGTCCGGTAATAATCGCTTTCACTCTCAATAAATACCTGCGTTTTGTATTTTAATTTACGAAATGAACTTGAGTGAATAACTCTTGATCTATCTCTTTCATAGGGACTTCTATTATGATCCGAGTCATTCTCCTTAAATAAACGGCCTTTACTAGTTTCTGGTGTGGCAGCTAAATGGTCAAACATTGCAAATTATGCTATAAAATCTAATTATAAGTAAGTATATATTAATTTATTATGAATAAGATAGAAATAACAAATAATGCTCAGGTACATATTGCATCAATTTTAGAAAAAGACTCAGCTAGTTATTTTAGAATTACCGTTCTAGGCGGCGGCTGCGCTGGCTTCCAATATAAGTTTGATTTTGAGAATCTTAAAAATGATGATGATATATTAATTGAGGAAGAAAAAATTAATGTCGTTATAGATGAAACTTCTATGGAACTAATCCAAAATTCAACCATTGACTATGTACATGAATTAATTGGCTCTTCTTTTAAGATAACTAATCCTCAAGCATCATCTTCTTGTGGTTGTGGCACCTCTTTTTCTATTTAATGAAAATATCAACATGGAACGTCAATTCTGTTAATGCAAGAATTGAGCATTTAGAAAAATTTATAAAAAAAGATCAATCAGATATTTATTTACTTCAAGAATTAAAGACCATTGAAGATGGTTTTCCAAAAGAAGTAATAAAAAATGCAGGTTATTACTCTTATGTAAATGGGCAAAAAGCATGGAATGGCGTTGCTATTTTAAGCAAAAAAAAATTAGAAATTACCAATACATCTATTCCTAAATATGATGATCCAAATGCTAGATTCATTGAGACAGAGATACAATTAAAAAAAATAAAAAAAAATATTAAATTAATAAATATTTATCTTCCAAATGGAAATCCTATTGAAACAGAAAAATTTGATTACAAAATTAAATGGATGAAAAAATTTAATAGCTATATTCAAGGGCTTAAAGATAAAAACATTCCAATTATTATTTCAGGAGATTTTAATGTTATTCCAACAGATGATGATGTGTACTCTCCTGAAAATTTTAAAAATGATGCTTGCACTCATCCTTTAACACGAGAGCAGTACCGAATATTAATTAATATGGGCTTTACTGATTTAGTTAAACACTTTGTTGAAGGTAAAACCAATTGGACATTTTGGGGATATAGAGGCGGTGGATGGCAAAAAGGTAATGGTCTTCGAATTGATCACTTTTTAACAACTGCTAATGTTACCGATTTAGTAAATAATGTTGCTGTTAATCGTGAACCTAGAGGATGGGAAAAAGCTTCAGATCATACGCCAGTAACAATTACACTAGAGAATTAAATATCTGCGTACGTGTGTGTTTCTTCTTTTGCTCCTGGCTGAGTTACAGCGCCTTCATGGGCGGGACCAACCGTTTGTGCATATTTCCAAATAGAGCCTGAGTTGTGATTAGTGCTTCTAGGTTTCCATTCTGTTTTTCTTTTAGCTATTTCCTCATCCGTTAAGGAAACATTTATCTCACCTTTAATTGCATCAATTACAATTTCATCACCATCTTTTAATAAACCAATCATTCCACCAACAGCAGCTTCTGGTCCTACATGACCAATACAAAATCCTCTCGTGCCTCCAGAAAAACGACCATCGGTAATTAAAGCTACAGAGTCACCTAATCCTTGACCATAAATTGCTCCTGTAGTTGAGAGCATCTCTCTCATTCCAGGTCCACCTTTAGGACCTTCATAACGAATAATTACAGCATCCCCTGCAACAATTTCATTTTTTAACACTGCTGTAAGAGCATCTTCTTCACAATCGTAACATTTAGCCTTACCTTTAAAAGATAAGTTTTTTAATCCAGCTATTTTAGAAATAGACCCTTCTTCAGCTAAATTTCCCCATAAACCAACAACAGAACTATGATCACTGATTGGATTATCACAAGAATAAACTACATCTTGATCTTTTGGGAAAATAACATTCTTGTGATTTTCTCCAATTGTTTTTCCAGTAACTGTCATGCAATCACCGTTGATATATCCACCATCCAAAAGTGATTTAATGACAATAGGAACTCCTCCTACTTCGTAGAGATCTTTTGCAACATATTTGCCACCTGGTGACATATCGCCAATGTATGGAGTTGATTGATAAATTTCAACAACGTCTCTTAATGTAAATTTAATTCCAGCTTCATTAGCTATAGCCGGTAGATGTAATGCCGCATTAGTGGAACCTCCTGTAGCAGCAACAACAACGGCAGCATTCTTTAAAGACTCCAATGTAACAATATCTCGAGGTCTAATGTTTTTTTCAATCAGATCCATAACAGCTTTACCACTTTCAAATCCGTAATTATCTCGCTCCTCATAAGTCGCTGGAGTCATTGCAGAATTAGTTAATGCCAATCCAAGGGCCTCTGATATACATGCCATAGTATTTGCTGTAAATTGTCCTCCACATGAACCTGCAGTTGGGCAAGCAACTTTTTCTATATTCTTTAATTCTTTTTCATCAATTTCACCTGAAGCATGTTTTCCAACTGCTTCAAAAACATCAATAATTGTTAAATCTTTTCCTTTATAATTTCCAGGCAAGATAGAACCTCCGTAAATAAAGACGGATGGTATATTCAATCTTACCATAGCCATCATCAAACCTGGAAGAGATTTATCACATCCTGCAAGACCGACAATACCATCATAACAATGTCCTCTTACAGACAATTCTACAGAGTCGGCAATAACCTCTCTACTCACCAATGAAGCTTTCATTGCCTCATGCCCCATCGCAATGCCATCCGTTACAGTAATTGTTGTAAACTCACGGGGGGTTCCATTAACTTCCTTAACGCCTTTTTTAACTGCTTGAGCCTGTCTACCTAAAGTTATATTACAGGGAGCTGACTCATTCCAAGTTGTAGCAACTCCAACAAAAGGTTGATAAATTTGCTCTTCAGTCATCCCCATTGCATAATACATGGATCTGTGTGGTGCACTTTTAGGACCTACACTAACATGTCTACTCGGGAGTCTGGATTTGATATTTGAACCTTTATCTGACATTTAATTGATAGTATTTATTATTTCATTAATTTTTTCAATAGAAGATTTCATATCTTGCTCTTGAATTCTAAAATTTTCTATAACATTATCAGGAGCTTTTTCAATAAAAGCTTTATTATTTAATTTTCCTAAAATAGATTTTAGTTTTTCATTATAGGTATTTTTTTTATTTTCTAATTTAATAATTTCTTTTTCTATATCAACTATGCCGTCCAAAGGTATTAAGATTGTAATATCATTCAACACAATAAAAGCAGATTTTTTTTGTGAAGTATTTTCTTCAAATAATATTGATTTTATTTTGAGTAATCTTTTAAATTCTGTTTGATAATTTGTAATAAAGTCTTTTAAGCTACTATTTTTTGTATCTATAATAATATCAATTTCATTCTTGTAAGAAATGTTTAAATCAGCTCTAAGATTTCTCAAAGAGGTTAATATTTCAATAATCTTTAATATATACTTTTTGCTATTATCAAAAGATGGATCAAAATTTACTTTAACAAAATTCTGACTCATTAAAAAAGACTTTTTATCAACAAGAGACAGCCATAATTTTTCAGTGATAAAAGGCATTATTGGATGAAGTAATTTTAATGTTTGAACAAAAACCCATCCTGAAATTTTTTTTGTTTCCTCTGATTTCTTAGGATCTTTAAAATCAGATTTAATAAACTCAATATACCAGTCACAAAATGTATGCCAGGTGAAATGATATATTAAACTTGCAATTTCATGGAACTGATATTTTTCAATATTTGCAAAATAATTTTTTTGAACTCCTTCAAATTCTTTTAATATCCACTTACTGCTGTCTAAGTTTATTGTTTCAGTATCAATTTGATCAATAAATTTAACATCATTTATATTTAAAAAATTTGCCGCATTCCAAATTTTATTTGTAAATGACTTGTATCCTTTTACTCTTTCTTCA
>ENA-ORDR01000975-ORDR01000975.1-marine-metagenome-genome-assembly--contig:-NODE-975-length-13902-cov-3.200796_pt1 | contig 13902 bp, 13 predicted proteins | sample MGYA00240993_ERZ508538 | MGnify/ENA primary metagenome ERZ508538 (study PRJEB26207, sample SAMN05421999) | marine metagenome | isolation source: Monterey Bay, California, USA | place: USA:Monterey Bay... | reverse complement strand
AGATATTGTCCTCGGTGGAGGCGTTGCTGCTGCAATATCCGCCGGTTTCAGTGCTCCTTTAACAGGCATAATTTTTGCCCATGAGGCTATATTACGCCATTTTTCGTTTAAGGCATTAGCGCCAATCGCATTGGCATCCGGTACCGCAATTGTGATCAACAATTACTTATGGAATTCATCAACATTCATAATGGGGCTTTATTCAGCGACAGACGTTGGCCCAATGATATTAATTTCAGTTGCAGCCGGTCCGTTCTTTGGCTTTGTTGCAATTCTTTTCATGTTCACAATTCTAACATTTGCAAAACTCCCAACGCAAATGGGCTTGAATCAATTCCAATCATTTTTAATAGCCATTACCGGATTAAGCATAATTGGAACGTTTTATCCTGAAGTTATGGGACTAGGTACTTCTGCAATTATAAACCTTACAACCGGAAGTACTTTGTTTTTAATGGCAGTCGCAATCCTATTCGGAAAAATTATCGCAACAGCATTATCCTTGGGATTTGGCTTTTTTGGCGGTGTTTTTTCGCCCGCTTTATTGGTAGGTGCCGCAGCAGGGTCTATTGCGACATCAGTCCTAAGTTGGATGGGGATACAATCGTTTCAGGGGCCAGAGCTTATAATATGTGGGATGGCAGCTGTTGCTGGATCCGTTATTGGCGCTCCAATATCCATGATCATGATCGTACTGGAACTCACGGGCTCTTATAGTCTGGCATTAGCATCAACAATCGGGATCGTTACAGCGACGATGATCAGCGGTCAATTATTTGAGCATTCCATTTTCGACAAACAACTTTTAAGTCGTGGTATTGATCTTTCACAGGGCCGTATGGGTATAAGGCTAATGGAAGAAAATATTACAAAGATTACATCGTCGAAAATTTTAAAATTCAAACCTGAAATAATTGTAGAACTAGCAAAAGCCAAAATGGTGAAAATGCGCGTGAACGAAGCTTATGTTAACACGCATGACGGGAAATATATTGGAAAACTTCACCTGAAATCATTGATATTTGCAAAGCCAAGTGATGCCATCATAAAATATACTGATACAGAGGCATTAAACATAAAATCAGATGCCTCGTTGCAACAAGCCATTGAGGCGGCAGCAAACTTTATAGGTGAAACAATACCAGTAGTTGATAGAAAAACTGGAACCTTAATAGGCACAATTAACGAGGGTGATTTACTCAAAATGTACCTCGACCTACAGGGGCAGACCATCGATTTAGAAAAACGGTAATCAAAAGTTTCGCTCAACGTAAATTCGTCAATTTAAAATTGGTACGATATTTGCTGACTTTTAAGATGACGGTCCAGAAAAAAATATCGCGGCGTACGTTCTTCGCAATAGCACTCTTGCCAGCCGTGTCGGAGGCCAAGCCACTGATAGATTTTGGACAAGGTCTTGGCTTATTTTCAAATCAAGAAAATCCTATCAGCAGAAATAATTTCAATGGTCTCGCGTTACACAATGATCCAGAACCTGAGCTGGACAATTTTAATCAACTTAAATCAAATGATTTCTCGCGTATCGTAGTAGAGAAAAAATTTAATTTAAATCTTATAAACGCTAACACTAAAGATGAGGTTACCTTTCAGTTTGGCAAAAATCATCGTCTTCGCAGCCAGGAAGTTTTCAAGTTAAATCATTTTTTAAAAGATTGGCGAACTAATGAAATTAAGAATTTTGACGCGATAGTATTAAATGATTTTTTAAAGATTTGCTCTTTGTGTTCCGGAAGCAGTGGTGCCTTAAAGGTAAGCGTACATTCTGGATTCAGATCTAAAGAAACCAATGAATACTTGAGACGAAAAAGCCATAAGGTTGCTAGGAACTCAATGCACATTTTGGGAAAAGCCATAGATTTTTCTGTTCCGGGTATGAGCGCTCAGCACCTAACCAAAATAGTTAAAGCTAACACTAAAGGCGGGGTCGGAAGCTATCCAACTTTTGTGCACTTAGACAGTGGCCCCCAGCGGTCATGGTCATAATTAGTGTTTATTGGCTACAACTAAATTCGACCGGTTACAAAATACTAGAAAATACACTTTTAGATCCAACCGCAAGACATTTACAATACAAATTAATGTTGTGCGTAGGTCAAAATTCAAACTGAAACCAATCTTAAAATCGTATATTAGTCACAATCTAAATATCCACTGATCATACATTTTTTTGCCCCAATGCGCGCACTGGAAATTTGTAACACTGTCATATTTTTTTCCAAATTTTGTTTATTCTTTCTGGCGACTACATCCCCATTTGATGCTGCCAAATTGTACCACTGATGCGCTAAAACTTTATCTTGTTTCACACCAGCTCCAACCTCATACATATTACCTAAGTTAGCCATTGCAGTCGCACTTCCGAAACTGGCTTTGTGGCGCCACTCAATGATAGCCTGGGAGTAGTTGCCTAACATATACGCTGCAAAACCTTTGTCAAAACTTTGTGAAACCGCATTTTGGGCAGTCGAAAAAAAGAAATGCGCTGCAATAAGAAAAAATTTCATTAGCGAAGCTCCAATAAACAATAGCTTACAAAAATCAAATTGATAACCCTAATCATTCGATACACGATCAAAGACCCTGTCATGATGCAATAGTGAATCACGATCCTCGTGAGAATTCTATGTCTGCGCGATCATACTACTAACAGTCTGTTAACATTTGGCTCATTAGTTCAATTACATTGTCTAGATACACTCATTATTTGTGACGATATGGCCCTTTCAGTCAAAAAACGCCTACGAATTTAACGTACCAAAGCCATAAGTGAAATTTCTTTTTTAGCGGTGTATTTGCCAACTCAATTTACTTTCCTCCAGATAATTTCACGTAAAAGCAGATACCGCATAAACGGCACCAAATATCGGTAAACCTATTATCACCAAGGATAATAAGATCCGTGCTGCGTGCCACAAAAAATAACTATTTGTGTGTGAATTATCGCTCATTTTACTGCCCTCTTTTTTTATAACCCTGAATCTAAGAGAATAAATCAATAAATCTATAGTAAAATATTACCTGAAAACTAACTTATGTGAACAAACAACCGATTGAACGATTGCAGAAAAGACACACCACATATGGCAAAATAAGTTGCAAATAAGCAACATGTCAGGGCTAACCAAAGTCTCCAACTTGAGAAATAACAACGACACAACCGGCTTATGTCTGAAAAAATGCCCAGCTCACCAAGGTCACTCTCACTAAACAAGAGGCCTAAGACGTATAGGCTAAGATACCTTAATAGAAAATCTTCCATTCAGAAGATGAATGTAATTTAAAAGCCGAGCCCTCATATTACGCTGTTGTTCAGAGCCCAACGAAAATCCAGTCTCAATACAGAAAGTAGCGAATGCCTGATCAGGATTTAAACCGAGATAGTGCGCGTACGAACGGACATAACCAGGAACAAATTTTAAACATCGAAACGCGGATATATCCCCACTTTCTATTGCTAAAATATACTTCTTTGATAGCCGTAATTCCAACCGCACGTCAGTAATGGTCTTACCAAGCGTCGCACGTTCACCTCGCATAATGTCACCCAGGGTCGCCTCACATTTATCAAACTGTTGCAACATTTTAAATTTAAACATTTCCTTATTTTTGGGATTTCTGAAATCGATTTGAAAATCTTCGTCTGAGATGCAAGAATATAACATCCGAGCAGTAATCAACAAGCCAACGCAGCCACAAAAATAGTCACAAATACTCTGTCAGTAGAATTCAAAAGGGTAAGTAATACAAATATCTCTGATTTTTAGTCTTAAAATCAATTGAGTTTCATGAATCAAAATGTATAAACAAAATAGACAGATAACGAGAAATTCATAGAGATATTCCAAGAAGTCTATTGATCATGTAGAATGATTAAAAAGGTAAGAAGTGAAATTATGCGAAAATTGAAACATAAAGTACTCTCTTTAACACTAATTCCATTCAATTTGGCTATCATGTCGACATCAGCGCTGAGCGCCAGCGTTCCATGCAATGTGCAGTTGGAGTTCGACAGTAACTCAAAGGGTTCAGTCGCAAACTACGTACTCTCGTTACAATTGAAAAATACTACTGGTCGGCAAGTGATTGGTGCGTCGGTATTGTATAGCGATGCGAATAATTACCAGCTCGGTAATGCCATGCTCATTTGTTCAAATGGACTAAAAAACGAAGTTAGTCCAGGAAGTTATGGCAGCTGTACAGGCGTGCTGCAAAAGGTGGATGGCGCATTTATGAACGCTTTTGGAAGTGAAAAGTGGACTGAGATAGTTAATACACAATTAGAGAAGTTGAACGCTGTTAAAAAATGTGAAATTCTTGGTTTTTCTTATTGAGAATAATGTCTCACAATATTTTCATTATGTAACAACACACTAAAACATTTTTTAGAAAATAACATCATGTAAATTAGTTCAGACGTTTAATGGTTACATGCAATTAGGAACCATAACCGAGCTTAATTTTTGAATGTATCTCTCAAAGAATCAAATGTATTTTTTAATCGATCAGAAATATTGCAATCTACCTCAATTATCATTTGTTTTTGAGCCGGATGCGACTCAAAATCTGAAGTTACGTTCCTGAATTTTGGATCCAACTGGATTTGCAATCGGTTACCTTCAACTGTTCGAAGGTAAGCTTTGCTAAAATTAAAACCCACATTTTTTTTTGTCTCTAAGTCGACCACAACAAATGCCTCGTGGGATAACTCGCAATTAGTTACAAGTTGTATTTCAGCAACTATTTCATCTTTCAATTTGATTAACTGTAGATTTTTTTCTGTCGCAACTCGAAAAGTAACAAAATTGGTCAGCAAGATCAGAGTGGTAATCAAAAAAACATTTTTCATATGCAATCACATTCCTATTTATCGTTTGGTGGAACATGGCCAATAACGCATTTGGCTACCCCTAACGAAATTATTATATTACATATTTATTCAATTCCTATCAAATATCGTTAAAATATCAGCAAACCATCAATTAGAATTTGGCGGGAGAAAATTTTGCTAAGAACCCAAAAAATATTTAACGCTAACCTACAAGTTAAATATAATAAACGTTTTAAGAAGTATGGCCCCAACGCCGAGGGTAGCTATTGGCTTAGCGCTCACCGGCAGAACTTGCGCTTCGACGTTATTTTTGAACAAGTGATAAAATATAGAAATAAGGAAGGCTTTTCTATTGGCGACATCGGCTGTGGCTACGGCGCATTACTGCCTTATATTGAAAATAAGTACTGTAGCGAAAAAATAAACTACTCGGGATACGATATTTCAAAAGAATTGATTGACTACTGTAGGAGAAATTATCACCAAAATTGGGTAAAATTTTTTAGAGGATCAAGACCGGTCGGTGACTTAGATTTTTGTGTAATTTCCGGCGCGTTTAACCTCAGCGCTACAAAAATATATTCTGAATGGGAAGATCATATTTTTAGAACACTTTCTGATTGTTGGCATAAAACAAATATAGCGCTTGTGTTTAATTTGCAGACAAGCGACACACCTCACGTTTCCAAAGGATCAATTTTTTATGGAGATAAGCAAGTCATTGCAAACCGATGTAACTCTTTGTTTGGCAATACCAGTCAACTGCATATTAGCCAACTACCTCATGACACGACTTTTATTATCAAGAGAGAATAATCAAATTTTGAAGACAAATGTTTTTTAACTTAAAAATATTTTAATACAAATACTTAAAATAAAACGATCATGATGTCCTACTCAATGTGATAAATCTAAACGCGCGCAATGCAAAACCTCCCTATGCAACACACAATCTGTCTCAAAACCTGTATAGGTTCCAGAATTTCTGTTTCGATAAGTTTCTATAAGCTCACCCTGCCCGTCTAAAGCTCATTTTATCTGACAGTGCCCAAAAAATAATTGGTTATGGGTGATACAAACTCACAGTTTTTGCCCTTAGCTGCGTCAAAGCCAAAACCGTGTCTATGGAGAGGGTATTCCCGTCTTAGTTAGTACTCCGAGCTCCTACACAGCCTTAACCAGCGCATCTATTTCCATTGGGCGACCCTGATCCAAATTCAGCCACCCATCCTTCCAACTTCAACCGGGTTTAGTCTAACGGAGCAGTTCAAACTGTAACTGATGCAAGCATGCAGTATGGACCAGCTACTGTTCAAATGAACATATTGCAAAATTTAATAACGTCACTATCTATCGGTGCAAGCAGTGGAGGTAAATATGACGGTACAGACTCATAATTTTGAAGCAGATACAGGCAAAATTCTGAATATTGTTATTAATTCACTCTACTCCGACAGAAACATATTTTTGCGTGAACTGCTTTCGAATGCTTCGGATGCGATCCATAAGCGCAAATTTCTGGGCCAGACCCAACCGCAACTACTCAATGATGGTGCAGATGAAATCTGCGTTCACTTAGATGTAAAGAAGAATACGATTGAAATTATAGATACGGGCATTGGATTGAGTGCGGATGATCTGACAGAAACATTTGGAACAATCGCACGTTCTGGAACCTCATCATTTTTAGAAGCTATAGGTAAAAATTCTGATAACAAAGACGCAGCAAAAACACTTATTGGTAAGTTTGGTGTGGGTTTCTATTCTGCCTTTATGGTCGCTGAAAAGGTTGTTGCCACAACGAAAAAGGCTGGCGAAGATGAAGCTCACATTTGGGAAAGTGACGGAAAAACCGGTTACACCATCAGTTCATCGAGTGATGCACATGAAACTGGTACCTCGATAAAACTCTTCTTGCGCAAAGATGCCAAAGAGTATGCTGACAGTCAGAGGCTCAAGGCACTCATTAAGAAATATTCAGATCATATTCTTGTACCTATTTTTGTAAGTGCGAAGGATGCAGAAAAAGAACAGGCCAACAGTGGACAAGCGCTTTGGACAAAATCACCTTCTGAAATATCTGCGGAAGAGTATTCAGAATTTTACAAAAGTAGCTTGGGCGTCTTCGATGAACCATTCATCACTCTCCATAACAAGACTGAGGGATCCATAGACTTCACTAATCTGTTGTTCATCCCAAAGACGGCGCCCTTTGATCTGTTTGAACCAGAACGGAAAACAAAAGTCAGCCTTTACATCAATCGTGTGTTTATCAGCCAGGATGTCGATGGAATGGTTCCAACATGGTTACGTTTTGTAAAAGGTATCCTAGATACGACAAGCCTCGATCTAAACGTTAGCAGGGAGATGGTACAGAACAGTCCTGTGATCAGAAAGATCTCAAAGTCTGTCACTAAAAAGATGCTGTCCGAACTGAAAAAGAAGCGGAAAAAGGACGAGGCTGAATACGATGCATTTTGGGAACAATTTGGCAAGGTTATCAAAGAAGGTCTTTACGAGGATTTTGAAAATCGTGAAAAAATCGCAGAAATCACCCGAGTTTATTCGCTAAAACACGAAAAACTCATCAATCTCGATGATTATATCGAAGAAATAGGCGAAAAACAGGACAAGATTTACTATCTAGCAGCCGACTCCCTAAAGCAGGCGAAGTCGAGCCCGCACCTAGAGGGCTTCCAGGCTAAGGGCGTTGATGTTCTTCTCATGACAGATCCCATCGATGCATTTTGGATGTCCCATATGGTTTCCTACAAGGAAAAGGCGTTCTTATCCATCTCACGAGATAAGTATGACCTATCAGAGTTGGATGACGAAGCTGCGGCAGAAAAATTGGATGTCGAAGAAACCAATATCATTGCTGCATTGATCAAAGAGTGCATCACTGACTTGGTAGAAGATGTTAAACCAACATCCGCACTGGTGGATAGTCCCGTGAGGCTAGTAGCAGGTGAAGGTGGACTAGACTTCAACCTGGAACGAATTCTCAAAGCACAAAATCCCGACTTTGAAGGCGGAAAGAAGGTATTGGAGGTGAATTGCAATCATGACCTCGTAAAAAAGATACCATCACTTTCGGCTGATTTGCAAAAAGCCGTAAGCAGGGTTTTATTTGAACAAGCACGGGTCCTAGACGGTGAGATGCCATCAGACCCACAGCAATTTTCAAAAGATCTAATTGCTATAGGCAATGCCCTTTAAGCTAAATAGTAATCATTATTGAACTTCTGTAGCCGCTACCGTATTGAGGCTGCCATCAGATAAACTTGAACACGCGTAAAAGGCACATCAAGTCATTCATCATGCGCCACAGATTTGAGACCACTCAATGAGATCGGCATTGTGCTTTTGCTTCTTAAAATTGTCTCGTGAGAGGAAGCTAGGTTTTCCGTCACCACTATTTCCGGTCCACCGTAGCGCTCCATAACTTTTCTGAAGAATTTCAATGCCGCGTTGCGGTCTCGGCGCTTGCTAACATAACTTTCAAGCACCTCACCTTCGTGATCCACAGCCTGCCAGAGATAGCAGGTTTCTCCTTGGATCTTTACGAAGACCTCATCCAAGTGCCACTGCCAGTTCCAGTAAGAGCGCATCCGACTGACCCACATTCTTCGTATCTCGGCAGCAAGCATCGGACCAAATCTGCTCCACCAAAACCGAACTGTTTAGTGGCTGATCTCAGAGCTCGTTTAAAAGTACTTGGATGGGGGGGGTATCATACGGCGAAGCTATAAAACCGCCCTCCCCGTCTCAAGCTCGTTTTGTCTGACATGACCGCTTCACGCCCTAAATATGTAACGCCATTTATCGAAAGAAGCGACTTGGTTGATTTTATACTAATCTTTTCAATTCAAACTAAAAGATCCTCCAAACTTGCCTTGAATTGCTCCATAAAATCCAATGTTATCATCGAAGCCGTTTGGTGAGTTGGACGCACCAGAGATAGTTGGTGTGGAATATTAGGAGTAAATGGCCGAAAATTCAGTTGGCCATGATATGTTCTCGCATCAAGCTCACTGACAATCGCAACGCCCACGTTACGCGCGACTAACTCACAAGCTCCTGTGAACTGACGGGTCTCAACAATGTGCTTGGGTCTAACTGAATAGTTACGAAAAACTTCATTTAACGCTTGGAAGAAGTAACTATCACGGCGCGCGTGTATCAGACGCTCATTATCAAGTTGTTTGGGTGTTATTGTGGAGAACTCAGAGAACCTATGTGATAGCGGAAAAATGCAGACAGTACGAATGTCCATAGTGATACTTTCAATGGCCGGGTGGCCAGTAAACGCATCGGTAATACCACAATCGTATTGCTCGCCGATGATCCATTCCAAGATCCTCTCAGGGCGATCAGGTTCAATTGTTATAGTCACGTCAGGCCGTCTTTCTAAAAAGCTTGCGACAACATTTGGTAAATGGCTTGTCGCAAATCCTGGAAGGCAAGCAACCCTTAAGTGACCTGCCCGCCGAGCGGTGAGGTCTTTCGAGGTATATTGAATGTGATCCATTAACTCGATGACCCGACTAATATCAGGTAGGATATAACGCGTTTCTTTCGAAGGTATAAGCAACCCATCCTTTCGATCAAATAGAGAAAATCCAAATAATTCAGTTAGATCTGAAATTACTCTGCTGACGGCAGGCTGTGAAATCCCAAGGCTCTGCGCAGCGCGTGTCATGCTGCCGCAATCTGCGACACTTTTTAATACCTTGAGCTGTCTAAATTTAGCTGCCGATGCCACAAAAAATCCTCCGATCTAACAGTTATACAAATATAATATAACAATTGGTTATGAATTTCTAGTTTAATTTCTGTTGATTTATAAGAAAGTCTTGTTAGCCTGAATTAACCGATGTCGAGTCGGGAGCACTTCTTGGGAGGAAACAATGAAAAAAATATCGATCGGCGCACTCGCCGTCAGCTCAACGCTTTTGTCGCCAATTGCTGCTTATGCAGAAACTGAAGTACATTTTTGGCATGCCTTCACTGGTCGTCTGGGTGAACTGGTTGCAGCACAAGTTGAAGACTTCAATACAAGCCAGGACAAATACACAGTGGTTCAATCCCACAAAGGCAACTATTCAGAAACTTTAAACGCAGGCATTGCCGCATTCCGCGCCGGTGAACAACCGCAGATCTTGATGGTGTTTGAAGTTGGAACGGCCACAATGATGGCTGCAAAAGGCGCAACACGCCCTGTTTACGAAGTAATGGCCGCGAGTGGTGCAGAATTTGATCAAGATGCCTACATTGGCGCGGTAAAGGGCTACTACACCTCAACTGACGGTGATATGTTGTCTTTGCCGTTCAACGCATCTACGCCGGTTCTTTGGGTCAACCGTGACGCATTTAAAGCCGCCGGCGTTGACCCCGACACAGACCTCTCTACTTGGCAAAACGTAGATAAAACACTGACCGCCCTTAAAGCTGGCGGCTCAGACTGTCCTTTAGTCACTGCATGGCAGAGCTGGATCCATCTCGAAAATTTCTCAGCATATCACGATGTTCCATTTGCATCTAAAGACAACGGCTTCTCTGGACTGGATACTGAACTGCAAGTCAACGGAGACGCACAAATTGCCCATCTAACTGCAATGGGCCAATGGGCCAAAGATGGCAAATTTATTTACACGGGCCGTCGTAACGAAGGGGGCGCAAATTTCCGCGCCGGTGAATGTGCTTTGTTTACCGAAAGCTCCGCTGGCTACGCCGGAATAAAATCAGAAGCTAAATTTGCATTTGACGTACGTCCACTTCCATATTGGGAAGGTGTTGGCAACGCTCCTCAAAACACCATTATCGGTGGTGCATCTTTGTGGGTCATGGAGGGTCATGAAGAGGAAGAATACAAAGGCGCAGGTGAATTTCTGAGCTACTTATCATCGTCAGATGTACAAGCCAAATGGCATCAAGACACCGGCTATTTACCGATCACTGCTGAAGCAAGCGCTGCAACCAAAGCGTCTGGTTTCTATGAAGAAAACGTCGGAACTGAAGTTGCAGTTATCCAAATGACAGCTAAAGCACCTACAGCAAATTCAAATGGTTTGCGGCTTGGATCATTTGACCAAATTCGCGGCATCATTGACGAAGAGCTCGAAGCGATCTGGTCTGGTGACAAATCAGCCAAAGACGCAATGGATAGCGTTGTTACACGTGGCAACCCTCTTCTGCGCCGTTTTGAACAGGCAAACCGCTAAAACAAACGGTTAAAACTACGCTCACCGAGCGAGCAACTTTGCTCGTTCGGTGAACAGCCAAACAGGCAGGAAATTATGGAAAAACGCGTGTTTTTTAAGGGGTGGCTATTGCCGTTGCTACTTATTGCGCCCCAAATTCTTGTATCAGCAGTATTCTTCTTCTACCCGGCTGGACAAGCTGTTTGGCAATCACTCTTCATCCCAGATCCATTTGGATTATCTATGCAATATGTGGGATTAGGGAATTTTAAATACCTTTTGTCTGACCCATATTATCGGGCCTCTTTCTTTACCACAGGATTATTCTCTATATTAGTCACTTTGGTTTCGATGATCCCGGCCCTGTTTCTAGCAATTGTCGCTGATCGTTTAATCAAAGGCGCTGGGACCTATCGCACAATGCTTATTTGGCCCTACGCTGTCGCTCCGGCTATCGCAGGCGTTCTTTGGTTATTCATGTTTAATACTCGCGTTGGTGTTGTATCTTGGTACCTCGGGAACTTGGGGTATGATTGGAACCATGTTTTAAATGGTAGCGAAGCGATGGGGTTGGTGGTTGTTAGTTCCGCCTGGGGCCGAATTAGTTATAATTTTCTGTTCTTCTTTGCAGCTCTGCAATCTGTTCCAAAATCCATTATCGAGGCGGCTGCGATCGACGGAGCACGGTTTTGGAGACGTTTCTGGACCATCGTCTTACCTTTACTGTCACCAACGACCTTTTTCTTACTGGTCGTAAATGTGGTTTATGCATTCTTTGAAACTTTTGGGGTGATCCACACCATCACGTCCGGTGGGCCACAGCAATCTACAACAATCCTCGTTTACAAAGTTTTTGCGGATGGTTTTGTCGGGCAAGATTTGGGTTCATCTGCCGCACAATCTGTCATCCTATTGGTCGTCGTCGGCGCACTAACTGTTTTCCAATTTAAATACATAGAACGGAGGGTGCACTATTGACCCTGCCAACATCAAAACCTCAAAAAAACCCTGCCGCAGGAATGGTCGAAAAGCGTGGACTTGGAATTTGGCTCAGCCATGCGATCATGATACTTGGCGTTTTAATAGTTTTTTTCCCCATCTGGCTCGCCTTTGTTGCCTCCACGGTCTCACAGCCAGAAATTGTTAGCCCTCCAATGCCACTGTTGCCAGGCGATCAATTTTTTATCAATTATAAGAAAGCTTTATTGGCTGGCATAAATGTACCTGTAGGCACAATGCTGACCAACAGCCTCATTATGGCAATTGGCATAGCCATCGGTAAAATTATCATTTCTTTGTTGTCCGCCTTTGCCATTGTCTACTTTCGGTTTCCAGGAAAGAAAATCTTCTTTTGGTTGATCTTCATTACGCTGATGTTGCCGGTAGAAGTACGCATTGTCCCAACCTATGAAATAATTGCTGGTTTTGGTATGCTGAACAGCTATGGCGGTCTAATCTTTCCACTGATCGCCTCTGCAACTGCTACCTTCTTATTCCGGCAATTTTTCATGACAGTCCCAGATGAGTTAGCAGAGGCAGCACGTGTAGATGGTGCAAAACCGTTGCGTTTTTTCTGGGACATCTTGATACCAATGAGCCGCACGAACATCGCAGCCCTTTTTGTAATCCTCTTTATCTACGGTTGGAACCAATATCTCTGGCCATTACTCATCACGACAGACCCTGAAATGAACACCATAGTTATGGGTATAAAACAGATGTTCCCTTCCGGAGATGACGTTGCAGACTGGCCTGTCATCATGGCCACCTCAATTCTAGCAATGATCCCACCCGTTATCGTAGTCATTTCAATGCAAAAACTCTTTATCCGCGGGCTTGTGGACAGCGAAAAGTAGGACCGACATGGCAAATGTAGACTTGAAAAACGTAAAAAAGCACTTTGGTACGGTAGAGGTAATCCATGGCGTCAGTACAAAAATCAAAGATGGTGAGTTCATTGTAATCGTCGGGCCGTCTGGCTGTGGAAAATCAACGCTCCTCCGTATGGTGGCTGGGTTAGAGAATGTGTCTGAAGGCGAAATCAGTATTGGTGGAAAAGTCGTAAACGATGTTGAGCCAATGGACCGCGATATCGCAATGGTGTTCCAAAACTACGCGCTATATCCACATATGAGTGTGCGCCAAAATATGGGCTATGGCTTAAAAATTGCCAAAGTACCAAAAGCAATAATTGACGAAAAAGTGAAGACCGCCGCACAACTTCTGCAGCTTGACAGTTACCTAGATCGTCGGCCTCGTGATTTATCTGGGGGTCAACGCCAACGTGTCGCCATGGGCCGTGCCATTGTACGTGAACCCGCAGTGTTTCTCTTTGACGAGCCCTTATCAAATCTTGATGCAAAACTGCGCGTACAAATGCGCCTTGAAATCCGTGAATTACAGACTCGACTCGGAATAACGGCACTCTATGTGACCCATGATCAAGTTGAGGCGATGACGATGGCCGATCGCATGATTGTTATGAACAGTGGGAAAGTTGAGCAAATCGGGACACCACTTGAGGTCTATGAAACTCCTCAAACTCTTTTTGCCGCACAGTTTATTGGCAGCCCGTCGATGAACACATTTACAACGATTGTTGAAAATAGCGTCATCTCCGTAGCCAGAAAATCCATCCCAGTGGAAACATCCGCAAAAGGAGAGGTTACTATAGGCATAAGACCTGAACATGTAATTGCCGATGAAACTGGGCCAATGTCCATTACTGTACGCATGGGCGAACCATTGGGTGCAAACACCCTACTCCATGGGCAACTTACTGGCACAGAATCCGCTTTCACGGCCAGTCTGCCCGGTGTGCACCATGCAACGCCGGGCCAGGTGGTTCGA
>ENA-ORDR01000974-ORDR01000974.1-marine-metagenome-genome-assembly--contig:-NODE-974-length-13921-cov-6.162525_pt1 | contig 13921 bp, 6 predicted proteins | sample MGYA00240993_ERZ508538 | MGnify/ENA primary metagenome ERZ508538 (study PRJEB26207, sample SAMN05421999) | marine metagenome | isolation source: Monterey Bay, California, USA | place: USA:Monterey Bay... | reverse complement strand
TTACATTTTTTCCGATTAGTGACTGTCTGATGACAAATCTTTTTGATTTTAAATTACTCATATTATTATTATTTATTTATTATTAGTTTACATTTATATTATCTGTTGTGTCACGTATTTGCATTGTAATGTGAGTGTGTATTTATTTAGTTCACATTAGTGTGTAAGAGGTATGGCACGCGAGTGCTAATTAACTTACATTATATTTAATTATTTATTAAAAAGAGTGTATTAGTATTGTTGTATTATTGTGATGTATTAGTTGAGGTTTGTGTGAATTGTTTAGTATTAATGGAAAATTATTTAGTTGTATATGTTTTGTTGGAAATGATATTATAGTATTGTTGTTAGTGTAATATGTTATATTGTTATTATTTAAATAGTTTAAAGTTATTTGTTTGTTTTGTTGTTTAGTAGAAATATTTTTTGACATTGTATATTGTTTTTTAGTTACATATATATTATCTAAGTGTACTCGTATTTGCTTTGTAAAAAGGTAAAACATTTTACGTAAATATGTGAAAAAAAGGGCCCGTGGGGCTAAAATAAGTCATTTTGTGTAATGTGTTGGGTATCAGAGAGTTAGGAGCAACGCTTTAATTCCCTATAATTAACAGCTTTTCAAAATTAAAACTGTGACATAAGGCTATTAAGGTATAAGAGTAATAGGCTATTGTCACACTATTGAGATATACATCTATATATAAGAGTAAAATCAGTGCAAAACGTGTAATATTACTAACCATAGCGCGCTTCACAAAAGTCCGTAAAAGAATAATGCAAATAAAAAAAAGAAAAATGGCAATAATCTATTCATACCCCACTCTAGTACCACAATTAGGCGACAAAGTGCTTGGATCTAACATCGTAGATTCAGCAGGACAGCCGGTTTTGGGTAATCCCACGGTACAATACACTCTAAACGACATAAAACTACTAGTTGATCAAAACTACGTACAGCAAATAGAATCATCTTCAGCTGTTGCTTCACAAGCATCGGTTGTAAACCAGCCTTATAGCATACAATTTGGCGCTGAAGCAGGTACATCAGTTGACAATGTACAATTATTAAAAACAAGTGGTAGTGATGCTGGAGGAAACAAGATACAATTCAATACAGCAGGTACATATGAGGTAACATTAACATATTCTGTCGGTGTTAGCCAAGGTACTAATATACCTTACTTAATATTCAGAACATTAAAAGATGGTGCAGCACAAGAAGGACCAACTGTTGTTGTAAATGAGGCTTTCACTGCAGTGAATAAACCTATCCCACTTATTATTCCAGTTACAATACATGTAACAGAACCTTGTTATTACAATTTTCAAATGATGCGTAGCAACGCTGGAGCAAATGATGGTGGTTTAGTTAAAAACGGTACACCAATAAATGTTTCAGGTGTTACAGAGCCTAGCATAGCAACAATAAAAATATCTAAACTAATATAACATGGCAATAATATACTCATATCCCGTAGTAGATCCTACACTTAATGACCTAGTATTAGGTACAGATGTAGATGCACAGGGAAAACCTACGAAAAACTTTACTATACAAAGTATTGTAAGTTTAATTCAAGGTAGTGCAACAGGTTTAGAGGCTGTTTTAGCTGATAGTCCAGATGGTGGAGGCTTAAACATACTAAATATAGGAAATATAACAGGTTCTGGCGTTTCTACCTCAGGTTCGTTTGCAGACGGTACAATGACCATATCTAGTGGGATTGGTACAGGCTTTGTTAGTATAAGTTCTACAGATTTTGTTGGTGATTTAACAGGTGTTGTAAAAAACGGCTCAAGCATACAAGGAGATGTAACAGGTGTAACACAGCCAGTTGGTACTAGTAATACAAAACTAGCAACAACAAAGTTTGTTATGGATAAAGTTGATCCTTCAGTATTACAATACTTAGGTGATTCAACAGGTCCTTTTGATTTAAACCTTGTTACTGATGATTTTAAAATATCAGGTACAGCAAATCAAATAGAAACAACAGCAACAACAGTAGGAGGTAATGTAGGTACTATAAACTTAAAATTTCCTATAGCGGGTGTAACTTTACCAGATGGCTCAGTTGCTACAACTCAAGCTTTAACAGATAATTCTACTGACGTTGCTACCACAGCTTTTGTTCATGGAAAAAATGATGCTCAAGATTTAGATTTTACAGGAGATACTGGTACATCGTCAGTTCTTTTAAATAGTCAAACATTAAACTTTGAAGGAACAACTAATGAAGTTGTAACAGCTGTAACAGCTCAAAAGGTTAAGTTTAGTTTACCTACTGATGTTACTATTGGAGGTATATTTACAGGTACTACATTTTCAGGTGATTTAAATGGAACTGTAAACACAGCAACTATTGGTACAACTCAATCTGCTGGTGATGACTCAAATAAAATAGCTACGACAGCTTATGTAGATGCTGCGGCTGGAGCTAAAATATTACAATACCAAGGAGATACAGGTGGACCATTTGATTTAAATTTAAAAGATGATGATCTTGATATAGCTGGTGGAAGTAATATTTCTACAACGGCTGCTACTGTAGCGGCAAATTTAGGTGTTATAACTATAGATTTAAATGATAGTGTTACTATTACAGGTACAAGTAAAGCAGACACGTTTACTACTACAGCTGGTACCGCAACATGGGTTACAACAGTGTTGGATGGGTTTACAGCTATTACATCAGACTTGTTTACTGGACCATTAGCGGGTAATGCAAGTTCAGCAACAGCTTTAGCATCATCAGGAGCTATTGCACTCACTGGTGATACAGTTTCTACCGGTGGTCCTTATACTTATACATCAGGTGGTGCACTTAGTATAGCTACTACAATAGCTGATACTACAGTAACTGGTAAAGTTCTTACAAACTTAGCTACTCCAACTTCTTCAGCGATTGCTGCCACAGATACTATACTTGCTGCAATGGCAAAACTACAAGGGCAGATAACTGGTTTAGCCGGAAGCCTTGCTTTTGAAGGAACATGGGATGCTAGTGCTGGTACTGCACCAAGCGCTACACCTTTAAACGGTCAATTTTGGATTGTATCGGTTGCTGGTAATACAAACTTAGATGGAATCACAGATTGGTTAGTTGGTGATTGGGCAATATATGTAAACAATGGTGCTGGTACAGATGCTTGGCAAAAGCTTGATCAATCAAATGAAGTGTTGGGATCTGGTGCTGCAAACAAAATAGCCAAATGGACAAGTACAAATACTTTAGCAACTGGTCTTATAACAGATGATGGTACTACGGTTACTGTTGGTAATTCTGGTAACTTTGTAGTTGAAGGTAATACAACGCTTGGTGATGCTGATACAGACAGTACAACTGTAAAAGGTCCTGCTGTTTTTGAAGAGACATTAAGAATAAACGAAGGAATTAGTTTAGGTGCTGCAACTTATGGTACAGCTGGACAAGTACTAACATCGGGCGGTGGTTCTGCTTCAGTTAACACATGGACAACACCAACAACAGGTACAGTTACAAGTGTAGGTTTAACAGAAACAGGTGATGCTCTCACTATAACTGGATCTCCAGTAACTAGTAGTGGTACAATTAATATTGCAGGCGCTGGAGCTTCTACAGATTATATAAACGGTGAATTAAATTTAGTTACTTTCCCAACTGTAGATAATTATCAATACTGGATTTTATCTGATGGAACAAATACAACTAATATAACTACAACCGGTACGGCTACATTTGCAAGTGGTGCAGGTATAGTAAATACAGAAGCTTCAGGTACTATAACAACAGCTATTGATATAGTAGGTACAGATAATGCAATTGCAGGATTAACCGCAGCAACTCCTATAGCAACAGATACTTTATGGTTTAATGACATAAGTGATTCTAATACTATTAGAAAAGCTACTATAGCAGATATTATAGATTTAGGTAATGAAAATTTAACTCAAGTATTAGCTAACGGAAATAATTCAGGCGGTACTAATTCTATAAATATGAACGGTGCTACTAGTAGTATACTGCTTCCAGACTCTGGAACCGCTGCTGCACCCGCTATAGATCAAGGTAGAATAAAATTTGGTGGAAGCGCTGATTTTCAAATATATCATAATGGAACTCATGCTTACTTAGCGAATACAACTGGAGGCTTAATAATGTCGGGCGAAACTAATGTTAATATTGGTTTTAGTACTGGCGAAAATGCAATCACAGCTATAAAAGATGGTGCTACATCTATAAAATATAATAATTTAGACAGAGTTGTTACATCAAGTGCTGGTATAACGGTCACAGGTGATCAAACTTTAAATGGTGGAAAATATATTGGTTATGATGGTAGCGGTTCTCAAATACAACTTTCAAGAGACAACACACCAACTATAGCTGGTCACAATTTAGGTACAATTAACTTTGGAGGTGAAAACTTTACAAGTGGCTCTAATATAAACACAGCAACTCTTGTTGCAGAAGCTGAAGGTGCGTGGTCAGCAACAAACAATGATACTAAGTTGACAATGTTCTTAATGAACGGTACAACTAGTAGATGGGTTTTACAAGCTAAATCAAATAGAGAAGTAGATTTTGCAGGTGACGTTGATATAGCCGGTAATTTAACTGTTGATGGTAATATAATTAATGGCAAAGGTGGTAATTATATAGGTGACGGATCATTTACTGATGGTGCGGCTGCTGCAAAACTTTTTGACATACAAAGAGCTAATAGTGGTGCTTTAGTATTTGATTTAATGTTAACAGTTGGATCAGCAACTAATAGATCTATTGCTAAAAAGTTTACAGTTGTTCATGCTTATGGAGCAACTCCAATTTTTGTAAAAACACTAGACACTGGGCCTGATAATGGTATAGATTTTGCAGTTACATTTCCTGTTAGTACTAATACTGGTTTACAATGCAAGATTGCTGCTTCAGGTGCTGATTTAGATGTTTATTACTCATTGAATGTTGGGCATGGAGAATTTTCAATAGTAGTATCATAATAATAAAATATGGCTAATTTATATAATTTAGATAATAAGTTCCTAGTAACAACTGGAGGTAATGTATTAATTGGTCAAACAGGTACTATAGGTTCTTCTATATTTCAAGTTACTGGAAACTCAACTTTTGCGGGAAATATAACAGGAGTTGGAGCATCGTTTATTGGCGCAGCGGCGTCAGGTGCTGCATTAGTTACAATAGAAAATAATAGTGGTTCAACCGCTACATCTTATGGTTTATTAGTTATAGGTGGTGGAAATAGTTCAAATGGTAGAACATTCGAAGTTAGAGATGCTTCTGGAAATAGTGATTTAATTGTAAAAGGAAACGGTAACGTAGGAATTGCGGCAGCTACACCTACAGCTAAGCTTCAAATCAATAGTACAACAAATTCGGCAGGACCATCTGTAGCGGCTTTTTTAGTTAATTCAAGTGTTAGTGTTGGTACAGAAGTAAGATTAGCTTTTGCAGCAAATACAAATGATGATACAGCAACGGGAAGATACTCATATATAAGTGCACTTAATACTAGCGGCTCAAACGGCCAAGCATTAACGTTTGCGACTAATCAAACAGGTGCTTCAGCAGTGGAAAGATTTCGTATAGATGACGTCGGAAGTGTATACAATAGTGCATCATCAGGAACAGTAACTAAATATGGTTTTAATGCTTTAAATGGTACTAGTTTTGGTGGCGATGAAAGTTCTGCTTTTGGTACCAATGCTTTAGGATCTTCTACAACTGGTAGAAACCATGCGTTTGGTTTTAGAGCCCTTCAAGATTTAACAACAGGTGGTTACAATACTGCAGTGGGTGGCGAATGTTTAGAAAATAACATCGATGCTAGCAGTAACACCGCTGTTGGTGCTTTTGCAATGAGAGTTTTAACCACTGGTGGTAACAACACCGCTGTTGGGCGTAGTGCTTTGTATAACAATAATAACAGTTATAATGTGGCGCTTGGTTTTTACGCCGGTTTAGCTATAACTGACGGTTCAAGAAATATTGCTATAGGATCTCAGTCAATGGAAAATGGAAGTGGCGTAACTGGAGATGATAACGTAGGGGTTGGTCATTATGCTTTAAATTCTGTAACAAGTGGTCATTCCAATACAATGGTTGGAAACTATGTTGGAGATGCGGTTACTACTGGTCTTAACAATGTTGGTATGGGTTATAAAGCACTTTCTGCAATATCAACTCACAGTAATAATGTTGCTATAGGTAGAACAGCTATGCAAACCGCCCTCGCTGAAAATTGTGTGGCTATAGGTAATGACTGTTTAGAAAACACTACTGGATCTGATAACACGGCTGTTGGAGCTTTTGCAGGAAGAGCAGTTACTTCGGGTATTTCTAATGTTTTAATAGGTTACAGAGCAGGATATGATGTAACAGGAGGTAGTTATAATACTTTAGTAGGAAGACAATCGGGTGGAAGCATTACTAGTGGTCAACGAAATACAGGTATGGGTTATGCTGCGTTAAATGGTAATACCGGTAGTTATAATACTGGTGTAGGTATGGAAACCTTAAACGGTGATACCCATAGTTACAATACAGCTGTTGGTTATGAAGCCGGTAGAGAAAATAATGGTCAAGAAAATACATACATAGGTTACCACGCTGGTAGATTAACAACAGGTGGTAATGAAGGAACATTTATTGGTGCAGGTGCAGGTTATAGCAATGCTTCTAGTGATAATACAGCTGTTGGTCGACGTGCTTTATATAATAACACAGCTGCATATAATACAGCTATTGGTCATCAAGCTGGTTATGGAGTTACAACCGGTAATTTTAATACTTTTGTTGGAGAAAGAACTGGAGGTTCTATGGCAACTGGAGCAGGAAACGTAGCGGTGGGCAGAAGATCAATGTTTGTGGCAACTGGTAATAATAACACTTGTTTAGGTATGCAAGCTGGATATGGCTTAACAAGTGGAGATAATAATATAGCCATAGGTAATGGTGCTATAGAAATAGCATCAACAACAGGTGATGACAATATAGCTATAGGTGTAAGCTCAAGCACAAATTTAACAAGTGGTGCTAGAAATATAGCTATAGGGAATTCTTCAGCATATAATATAGAATCTGCGGTTAACACTGTTGCTATTGGTCATGAAGCATTAAAAGCATTAATCGGTGGAGCTCATAATGTTGCTGTAGGTGCGTATGCTTTATTACGTGTTACAAATGGAGGCGTTAATGTTGCTATGGGTTTATCAGCTGGTTCTAATATAACAACCGGAAGCCATAACACTTGTTTAGGTTATGATTCTTTTCAAGCTGTAACTGGTGCAGGTTATAATACAGGTATAGGTTCAAGCACTGGTGTTTATCAAACAGGAAATTATAATACAGCAACGGGTTATTTTTCTCAATATGGTGTTAGTGGTCAATCAAGTGGAAGTTATAACACAACTAGTGGATATTTTGCAGGAGCATATAACAGAGGGGAAAACAATACATTTCTTGGTGCTCTTGCTGGTAGATTTAATTCAACAGGTGATAGAAACACAATTGTTGGATCCCAAGCTGCAGATAACGTTGCTATAACCGGTAGTGATAACACTTCTTTAGGTTTTGGAAGTGCACATAATATAGGAAGTGGATCTAACAATGTATATCTAGGTGCAAATGCTGGTTTTATAAATACAGGCTCAGAAGGAAATGTTGCTATAGGATCTTCAGCTTTATATTCCGGTACAGGAGGTGGGAATATTGCTATAGGTAAAACTGCTATGCAATCTGCAACATCCGCTTCAAGTAACATAGCTATAGGTTATGCAGCTGTAGGAGGTGCCGCAGCGACGGGTTCTGCTAATATTATAATAGGTGACGCTGCTGGTTATAACCTTACAAGCGGTTCAAATAATATTTTAATAGGGCAAAATGCGGGTAGAACAGGTTCGAACAGTCCAGGCCAACTAGGTTCAGTTACTACGGTTAGCAATGAAATACAAATGGGTAATACTAGTCATCAAGGGGCTTTTATTCAAATTGGTTGGACTACTGTTTCTGATGAAAGGGATAAGGGGCAAATTAAAGATCTGCCTCATGGATTAGATTTTATAAATCAATTACAGCCAAAATCATTTGAATTTAAACCAGATAGAGATTCAGAAGAAACTGATGGAATCGAAAGATATGGATTTTTAGCTCAAGATGTTTTAGAAATAGAGGGAGAAAGTCCTGTTGTAGTAAATAAAAATGATGAGAATAAATTAAAAATGACTAATGATTATTTAGTTCCTATATTAGTAAATGCAATACAAGAACTAAAAGCTGAAATAGAATTACTTAAAAGCAAATAATTAATGGCAATATTATTTAATATAAACGGTTTATTCGCTATTGATTCCAGCGGCGCAATGGAAATCGGTGGAGCTGCTGGTACGGCAACTTATGTATTAATGTCTAACGGCGCGGGTAATGCAAATAGTTGGTATGATGTTCAAAGTAAATTTGCCGAATATTTACCTTTAACAGGTGGAACACTTACTGGTAACTTATCTATTAATGGAACTAACACTTTAAGCGTTGGTGGAAACATAACAGCTAATGATGGTTTGTTTATATTGGGTAGTTCTTATTGGGTGGTTTCATCAAGTGATGCCGCGTTACAAAGAGTAGATGCAAGAGATGATGCCACTAATTTTTCAAGGTTACATTGGTATGGTGAAAGCGACGCGGGAGCAACGTCTAATTTTAGACATGCTTATTATGACGGGTCTTCATATATAGATGTTACTGCATCAGCTGGTATAATAACTTATACAGGTGGAGCTACATTTACTGGATTAGTGAGTGGAATAACACCCACTGCTGCTGCAAATTTTGCAACTAAAGCTTATGTCGATGGAATCGGTGGAGGTGTTAGCAAAATAATAGCATCAACAAATATAACAATATCACCAACCACTGGACTTGGAGATGTTACTATAAGCGCAACAAATACAGATACTACATATACATCAGGTAATGGTATTACGTTTACTGGAACACCATCAACTGTAATAAACGCTGATATAAATTATATATCATATAGTGGTACTAACAACTTTATAGTTTATGGTACACAAAATAGTGAAGGTACAACTATACCAACAGGATCTCAAATTGTATATGCAGATCCAAGTGGCACACGAATAGTTAATAGAGGACTTGTAAGTGATTTACCTTTTACAAATAATACTGGTGATCTTACATCAATAACTTTAGGTAATGGATTGACTGGATCAAGTTTAACAGGACCTATACCTAATATACTAATGTCAGGTTCTTACACTGGAACTTTTACAGCAACAAGTTTAGCTTCAAATTCATTTTTAAATAATGCTGGTAGTTTATTATTTTCAGCTGGACAAACTACAGGTACAGCTAGATCTTTAAATTTAAGAACTGCAAGTGCAACTGGTGATCCATCAAGTTCGGATATATCTAGTTCAACCGGTATTACATGGGGACAAAGAACTGATAGTAATCCATATTATATAATATATCCAAATCTTGAAAATTGGAGTTCAAGTGGCAATTATTCTAAATTAACTATTGCTTGGCACACAGGTATAAGAATAGGTGCAAATGATGCTTATGGGGGCACAAGATTTTATGATGATTCACCTGATATTTCAGGCGCTGCAGTAATATTAAATGTTGGTGTTGGTAACACAAATGTTGGTGTCGTAAATAATTTAACAGTTGGAGGTGATATTCTAGTTGACAACGAAATCTGGTTAAGTCGTTCTAACAATAGCAGAAACTTAAGAATGACTGGAGCAAGTGGGGCTGATGGTGGTTTTGCTGGTTTTTCTTCTACTGGAGCTAACCTATGGCAACTTTACGGGTCTGGTAATGATTATGGTTTTTTAAATGGTGAATGGGCAGCTTGGGATTTACGAAAAACTAAAAATAGCAACTTGTACATGAATAATAATACTACTTATTATTTAAATACAACTTCTAATAGTATTTTTGCTGGAAATTTAACAATTGGTGGTACTCTTAATGTTAGCAATCAAGGTAGGTTTAAATCATGGTACACTTCAGGCAGTGGTTTAGCGCTAGAAGTAGGAATTTCTGCAGCAAATGGATACGTTCTTACATATAATAGAGACACCAACGCTTATGCTAGTACATTCATAGAGTCTACAGGAATACAGTTTGCAACACATTCATCTGGTAAGTTTTATTTTACAGGCGGCAACGTCGGGATCGGGACGACTAGTCCTTTTTCAAAATTACAAGTTGGAAACGCAACTTTTACAGGTGCCAATGGTATGCATAATGATACGCGTGTAGGTATGAGTAACCATGGCGTTTTAACAGGCTTAATGTTAGCATCTACTTATAACGACGCCGCTCATCCAGAATATGGTCTTGTGTTTGTCCAAGGACCAAGTACTTCAAGCTATAACGTTTGGAGTATAAGTCCAGACGGACCAGCTAAAGGAAGTAGTCTTATTTTTAACTATCAAGCTCAGTCAACAAATATCCACTCACCTTCTAATGCTAAAGTTTGTTTTCAAGGTTCCACTGGCAACGTCGGGATTGGAACGACTTCTCCAAGAGCGGTTGGGAGCGGTTATAAGGGGTTGGAAGTAAGTTCTCCATCATCAGGTTCAAGTTTATGGCTTTCAGGTTTTTCAGATACTACTAAAGGATATTTAGCTATGGATACAGGCGGTTTAAATTTAACTGCAATATCAAACCATTCATTAACTTTTGGAACAAATAATTCACCAAAAATGACTATCCTATCTGGCGGAAACGTCGGGATCAATGTGACTTCGCCTAGTTATAAATTAGAAGTAAATGGAGGAACCGCGTTAGTTGGAGGTGGATTTTACGTTTCTACTGACCAAAGTATTAGTACAAACTTTGCATATACTTTTAGAGATGCAGTAGGTATTAATAACCCTAATTCAATTTCAGCTACTGCTAACACAGGCTATACCATGTGTGTTGGGAGGAGCCACGATAGTGGCAGCGGTGTTTCTGGTTCTATTTCAGCTGTTGGTACTATTAGAGCTTCAGCTTTTACAACTGGTATAAACACAACCGCTGGCATTGGAGGCTCTAATGGAGATGTAAATGCGGCGGAGATTGGTCCTGGTTATTTAAATCTATCAAGAGATGATACTGCCGCAGCACAACAAATTCGTTTTGAAAAAAATGGGGCATTAAATTCATATATTGAAACCACAACAAGTGGGTTAAATATAGGAAATGCAAATGTATATTTAGCAAAATCAACTAACCAAGGTCAACTATTCTTTGGAACTGCTGATAATCAATATGAAATATTTGGTGGTGGAAACTGGGGTTATATGGGTTATAATACAAGTGGTTACCATAGATTTTTTGGTAGTGGTACTGAAAGAATGAGGATTACAAACGCTGGCAACGTATTAATAAATAGTGGATATATAAAATTAGGCGGTTATAGTTATATTGGAGAAGATTTATCTGATTTAGATAGTTTAACAATAGCTTCAGACCATACTGAAGCAATACATTTTGCTCATTTTACACCTGCTACAAGTACATATAGTACTAATATGATTATTGACAATTCTGGTAACGTCGGAATCGGTACAACTTCGCCTACAAATTACAAACTTGAAGTTAATGGAAACGTTAAAGGTGATAGTTTTGGTACTGATCAAAGCACTACAGCTAGAATATTTGCTCCTTCAGGTGCTGCATATAATGGAAGCGGAAGTCAAACGGGTTATTTAATAATAAAACTTCCAGATAATGGAGCGAGTGGTATAAATAATATGATGAGTGGTTTGATACGTGTTTTTGATTATGCAGGTAACGAATCATTTGATGTTCATTTTGCAGGATATTGGTACTCTGGATACAATTGGACTAATTGTACTGCATGGATAGAAAGCCAGTCTAATATTGATAGAAATTTTAATGTTCGTTTTGGAGCAATGACTGGGGCAGCTGGAAGTGGTACTAGGCCTTATATTACAATAGGAGAAGGAGATAGCACATGGAGTTATTGTAAGTTTTCTGTAATGGAATATACTTCTGGTCATTCCAATGCTGCCCTTTACAAATGGAATAGCGGATGGGAAATGGCTTTAAGTTCAACAGCTCCAGGTGTTACCGCGCGTACCGCTACTAATTGTCAAGGAAACAATTGGGCTAGAAATGGTCAAGATGTTTATTATGGATCTGGAACCGGCAAAGTCGGGATCGGAACGACTTCGCCTGCTACACGACTAGATATTGGGATAGGAACACTTGGCAACAATGGTTATGGAGGTATTCGTATTCAAGACGATGCAGCACATTTTTGGATGTTAATAGTAAAGAATTCAGTTGGCAATAGACGTTTAAGTTTATATCACGGTCAAGGGAGCATACCTTTGGTTTTTCAAGAGGGTGGTGGAAACGTAGGAATCGGGACGACTTCGCCTACATATAAATTGCATGTCGCAAGTAGTAATAATGTGTCTATATTTGAAGATACATCTAATGCTAGTGGTGCAGCTTTTATGGTTTTTAATAGACCAGGTGTTTTTTCAATGGGTTCTATTACAAGAAATGGTTCGGCTAACTCTGTTTCTTATAATACAGGATCAGACTACAGACTAAAAGAAGATTTAAAAGATTTTAACGCTTTAGACTTAGTAAACAATATAACAGCATACGACTACAAGTGGAAAGATGTTGAACAAAGAGATTATGGTTTTATAGCACATGAATTAAAACAAACGTTACCAAATGTAGTTACAGGAGAGAAAGATGGTGAAAAAATGCAAGGCGTTGATTATTCTAAATTAACCCCTATTTTATTAAAAGCAATACAAGAATTAGAAGCTAGAGTAAAAGAATTAGAAAATAAATAATATGGGAGTACCAAGTTCAGGAACGCTAGAAATGATAAAAATTGCTAGAGAAAGAAGGTGGGCTAATTACAGCGGTAATGGAACTATAACTGGGCCTATATCTATGTATAATTTAATACTAGGTGGTAATACAGGTGGAGCGGTTAATTCAGGTGATACGTATTTATCACCTAACCCTAGTTCGCCTACAGTATTACCAGGTGCGGGACCTGGAAATCAACCTTGGAGATTTAGTGATTTTTATGGTTATGAACAGGTTAGTGTTAGAACAGCATTTAATTATATTTATGATAGTAGTAGTGGAGTAAATGGCTCTTGTAATGTAGGATTTACACAGGGACCATATTATCATACTGGCTTGAATTTAATGCCTAGTGTTGGAGATGTTGTTTATCAAGGTGCTGCGCCTAGCACAACTAAAGCCGCTGCTGGTTATTATACACCTTATACAACAACTGGGTTTCCACCAACGTCTAGCAACCAATGGTTTAGAATAATTGGTTTAAATGGAGTGGTACACTCGTTAGGAAACTGTTAAAATAAAATTAATAAATTAAAACAATAAAAATGGCAATTACTTACAAATGGACAATTAACCAAATGAACGCTCATATCCAGGCAGAAGGTGAAGACAACGTAATCTTCACTGTTCATTGGACTTATTCAGGTTCTGAAGAATCTGGAGGAAAACAATATCAAGCAAGTCAAATAGGCGCTCAAAGCTTTACATACGTAGCTGGAGAACCTTTTGTACCTTATGCAGACACTGAAGCTTTTGAAGCTGTAGTAATTGGTTGGTTAGAAGGAGCATTAAATGTACCTGCTATGGCAGCTAATATTGAAGCTCAAATAGCTAAGCAAATAACACCAGTAAATGAAGATTTATACTTCACATGGGATAATCCACCAGTTCCAGCTCCCCCAGCCCCTACACCACCAGTTGAAGAATAGTGTAAGTTTTATAAAAAACAAGTGATAGTATAACTAAACCTATATTGCTAGCGAGGCAATATTAACCAAAAATAAAGTTTAACCCTTAAAACCAAAACACGATGACTTATT
>ENA-ORDR01000972-ORDR01000972.1-marine-metagenome-genome-assembly--contig:-NODE-972-length-13925-cov-3.077990_pt1 | contig 13925 bp, 14 predicted proteins | sample MGYA00240993_ERZ508538 | MGnify/ENA primary metagenome ERZ508538 (study PRJEB26207, sample SAMN05421999) | marine metagenome | isolation source: Monterey Bay, California, USA | place: USA:Monterey Bay... | reverse complement strand
CCACCACCATGCGGGTGATCGACAGGGTTCATACACATTCCGCGAACGGAAGGACGCTTGCCCTGCCATCTTGTCCGCCCAGCCTTGCCAGAAACCTCATTCATGTGATCGCGATTACCGACCGTGCCGATAGTTGCGTAGCTTTCCTGGTGAAACTTACGAAGTTCACCTGAAGGCATCTTAACGAAGGCATAACCTTCATCGCGAGAAGCCAGAATAGCTTGCTGACCGGCAGCGCGAGCAATCTTACCACCAGATCCAGGACGAATTTCGATATTGTGAATGGCAGTTCCGAGGGGAACATTTTTGAGTGGCATGGCATTACCAACCTTCGGTTCAACGCTTTCCCCAGCCTCAACCTTGTGTCCATCGGTGAGACCAGATGGTGCAAGAATATAGGACTTGGTTCCATCCTTATACTCTAGGAGTGCGATGCGGCAGGTCCGATTTGGATCGTATTCAATTCCGACTACGGTCGCGACCACGTCACGCTTAGTTCTCTTGAAATCGATGAGACGATACTTCTTCTTATGGCCACCGCCGATGTGGCGCATGGTGATACGACCTTGGTTATTGCGACCACCGGAGCGTTTTTTGACTTCGAGGAGGCTTTTTTCAGGCTTTGACTTTGTGATCTCGTCAAATCCCGGAAGCATCTTGTAACGATTCGCGGGAGTGACAGGCTTAAAACTTTTCAGAGGCATTAGGATGATCCTTTCTGAGTGGGGTTACTAAAACTATAAATTAGAAGAGGCCGAGGGAGTCACCATCCTTAAGGCGGACGATGGCTTTCTTCCAGGCGGGAGTGCGTCCAGCATCAGCGCGACGACGGCGCTTAGCCTTACCTGCACAATTGGCAGTGCGGACACCGAGAACCTTCACTTTGAAGTGCTTCTCGACAGCCTTTTTAATCTCAATCTTGTTGGCGTGACGATCGACCTTTAAGGTGTAGGCGTTCTCCTTCTCCTGAAGAAGAGTGGCCTTTTCCGACATGCGGACGGTATCGATGATGCGGTAAATATCTCTCATGGCTAGCTGAATGGTTTAGGCGGTGCGTTGAGCGAGGGTTTCGAGAGCGTCATCAACGATAATGACGTCACCCCAGAAGAGGAGTTCTTCCACGTTGACGTTCTCGGCGGTTTGCAGGAGTGCCCATGTTAAGTTGCGCTCGGCTCGGTAAGTTTCTTCACTAAAGGATTTACCAACGACGATCACGCGAGCGGCGTCGGTGACTTCACGGATAGCCATGACGATGTCCTTAGTCTTTCCAGAAGCAATTTCGAAGGAATTGACGGTGTGGACCACACCTTCATTTATTTTTTCTCCAAGAACGCGGCGCAAAGCGATAGTACGGACTTTCTTGGAAACAGTCTTAGCATAGGAACGGTTGCGAGGCCCGAAAGCAACACCACCCCCGACAAAGATCGGAGCTTTCCGATCTCCGTGACGGGCACCACCGGTGCCTTTCTGGCGATACATTTTCTTACCAGTTCCACGGACCTCTCCGCGAGTCTTGGCTTGGGCGGTTCCGGAGCGGCGGTTGGCTTGGTATGCAACGACGAGGTCGTGCACGGCCTGGCTGCCCTTGGAACCATCAGCGATGAGCTGAATCTTGGCCTTTTCGGCGTCTTGAATTGTGAATGCTGACATGGATCAGGTTCTTTCTAAAACTGAGATTTACTTGGCTGCGGTTCTTTTAAGAGCTGGACGAACAGTGACATAAGCACCGTTGTGGCCGGGAACCGAACCGGAGATGAGGAGGACTCCGTCTTCCTGACGGACTTGAACAATTTTGAGATTTTGGGTGGTGCGGCGGACGGTCCCATCATGTCCAGGCATCTTCTGGTTTTTCCAAACACGAGCGGGAGTCGAGCCAGCACCAATGGCACCAGTTCTGCGGTGCATCATGTGACCGTGACCGTCGGGCTGACCATTGTGGCCATGGCGCTTCACATTACCCTGAAAGCCCTTACCCTTGGTAGTGCCGATCACATCGACCCACTGTCCGGCTTCGAAAATGTTGGCACCGGGATGCCCGTCTTCTTTGTTAGGGATATCTGCATCGCTGTCGAAACGAAACTCTTTGACGAGCTTCTTGGCAACAGTGGCGCCGTTCTTGGCCTGGTGAGTGCGCTCAGGAAGATTGACGCGGCGCTCCTTCTGGTCGTCATATGCGACCTGAATAGCAGAGTAGCCATCAGTCTCCGTGGTTTTCACCTGAAGCAATTCATTTCCGTTCACGTCGACGACAGTGACGGGGATCATGCAGCCTGCCTCTGCGTCAAAAACGCGAGTCATACCGACTTTTTTACCGAGGATTCCGAGTGACATGGGTCTAGGTTCCGATTGAATGATTTAGTTTGAAGAGGAAAAATTAAATGTGGATCTGAATATCAACACCAGCGGGGAGATTCAGCTTCTTGAGCTCATCCACGGTGCGGGCAGTGGGATCAACGATGTCGAGGAGCCGCTTGTGTGTGCGAACCTCAAACTGGTCGGCAGCCTTTTTATTCACGTGAACCGAACTATTAACGGAAAATTTTTCGATCCGTGTTGGCAGAGGGACAGGGCCGGCGACTTTAGCTCCAGTGCGCTTAGCAGTCTCGACAATCTCGACGGTGGAGCGATCGATGGCCCGGTGGTCGAATGCGCGGAGGCGGATGCGGATTTTCTGATTCATGATGGAAAGGTGTCTTAGTAGATAATTTTTTCTTAGTAACCGCCTCCGCGTTCGGCGACGAGTTTCTCAACGATGTTGCGAGGAACTTCCTCAAAACTGCTCGGCTCCATGGTGTAGGAGGCACGACCGGATGAAAGGGTGCGAACGTCCGTTGAATATCCGAACATCTCGGAAAGGGGGACGGTTGCGGAGACATTGGCAACAAGGCCCTTGGTCTCGATCTCTTGAATCTGACCACGACGGCGATTAAGATCACCCATGATATCTCCCTGGAAATCATCGGGTGTCGCAATTTCGACATCCATGATAGGCTCCAGAAGAATAGGCGAAGCTGCCTTTAAAGCGTCCTTGATCGCAAAGATAGCTGCAATCTTGAATGAATTGTCACTGGAGTCGACTTCGTGGAAGGAACCGCCAGTAACACTGGCGTGGACATCAACAACCGGATAGCCGGCTACCAAACCGTTAGTGAGGGCTTCCATGATCCCCTTCATGACAGCCGGGATGTATTCTTTTGGAAAATCGCTAGCGGAAGCAGTATCCTCGGTAGTTATTCCCTCCCCCTGCTTGTTAGGCGAGAGGCTGAGAGTGACATGACCATATGCCGCCTTGCCAGCAAGAGCAGCATCACGGATAAATTTCCCATCGCCCTGAGCGGTTGCAGAGACTGTTTCGCGATAAGCGATTTGTGGCTTACCCACATTCGCCTGCACCCCGAACTCACGTTTCAGGCGATCGATGATGACTTCGAGGTGAAGCTCGCCCATTCCAGCAATAATGGTCTGCCCGGTCTCCTCGTCAGTCTTGACTACGAAGGTGGGATCTTCGTCAGAGAGACGATCGAGTCCGATGACCATCTTGTCCGAGTCAGCCTTAGTTCTAGGCTCAACAGCCATCGAGATAACAGGCTCGGGAAAACTTGGTGGCTCTAAAAGCACGCCAGCTTGCTGGTGGGAAAGAGTGTCACCAGTTTGAACATTCTTGAGGCCAACGAGAGCTGCGATATCACCAGCAAAGCAGGTCTCAATTTCCTCGTGCTTATCGGCCTGAACCTGAATCAAACGACCCACACGCTCTTTTGTTTGCGTACGCGGATTGTAAACCATGTCTCCCTTGGAGACGGTTCCACTGTAAATACGAAAGAAAATAAGTTTGCCGAAATATTTGTCAGCCCAGAGCTTGAACGCGAGGGCACAGAACTTAGCATCGTCAGTCGTCTTAACCTTGACGATCTTTTCTTCGCTCTCAGGATCAAGCCCCTCAGCGGCCGGAATCTCAAGTGGACTCGGAAGATAGTCAACAACGGCATCGAGAAGGTACTGGACCCCCTTGTTTTTGAAAGCTGAACCACCAGCGATTGGCACCAACTGGTTGGCGATTGTCGCGCGGCGAAGACCAGCCTTGAGATCAGCAACCGAAATAGGCTCCTCCATGAGGAACATCTCGCCAATCTGCTCATCAACATCTGCAACAGCCTCGAGTAGTTCCGAATATGCCTCTTCCGCAAGGGCGAGCTGATCAGCGTCCAAATCAGCGACATCGTAAGTCGAACCAAGGATGTCGTCATCCTTGTAAAGAACAGCTTTTTTGTTAAGGACGTCGATTTGACCCCGAAGGTTTTCCTCGGAACCAATTGGAATTAAAATCCGGACGGTACGAGCGCCGAGCTTCTCCTGGACCTCCTTGACGGCAGCATCGAAATTAGCCCCAATTCGATCCATCTTATTGACGAAGACGATACGGGGAACATTGTAAGTGGTTGCCTGGCGCCAAACAGTTTCGGATTGGGGTTGGACTCCGGCAACACCACAAAAAACGACGATTGCACCATCCAAAACACGAAGCGATCGTTCTACCTCTGCCGTAAAATCAACATGACCCGGAGTATCAATAATGTTGATACGCTGGTTGTCACCAGTAAAGAGCTTTGAGACCCCGTCTTCTTTTTGCTGCATCCACTGGCAAGTGACAGCAGCTGACGTGATGGTGATCCCGCGCTCCCGTTCTTGTTCCATATGATCAGTGGTGGTTGCACCATCGTGCACCTCCCCGATCCGATGGATCATTCCCGTGTAGAAGAGAATACGCTCGGTAAGCGTGGTCTTTCCCGCATCGATGTGCGCAGCAATCCCAATGTTCCGTGTCCTCTCAAGAGGAACGGGACGGGTTGGGGATTGCGCAACTTTGCTCATCAAACTAGCGGGAAGAAAAATTAGAAGCGGAAGTGGGCGAAAGCACGGTTTGCCTGAGCCATCTTGTGAACGTCATCGCGTTTGCGGACGGAGTTACCAGTATTATTGGCAGCATCTTTGATCTCGTTGGCGAGAGCGACATGCATTGGAGTGCCCTTCTTGGCACGGGCGAAGGTGATAATCCAGCGCATGCCAAGGGACTCGGAGCGGCTTGAATCTACTTCTAAAGGCACCTGATAGGTGGCTCCTCCAACACGACGTGACTTGACCTCAACACGGGGCTTAGCATTCTCGATGGCGCGATTGACGATCTCGAGAGGATCAATCGTATCAGTGCCTTCGTTGGCGCGATCGATAGCGGCATAGACGATACGCTCTGCGAGGGAACGTTTGCCGTCCTTCATCACCTTCGAGATCAAGCGACCGACAACCTGGCTGTCGAACTTGGGATCTTTGTATACTTTGGCTGGGTAAACTCTTTTTCTGCGTGCCATGAAATTGGTTGGTCAGAGATTAAAATAAAATTACTTAGGCTTTTTGGCACCATACTTGGAGCGCCCCTGTTTGCGGCCGTCGACCCCAAGGGTATCGAGTGAGCCACGGACGATGTGATAACGCACACCTGGCAAATCCTTCACTCGACCACCGCGGATCAGAACAATCGAGTGTTCTTGGAGGTTATGACCCTCACCGCCAATGTAAGCGATGACTTCATATCCGTTGGTAAGGCGAACCTTGGCAACCTTACGAAGCGCGGAGTTGGGCTTCTTTGGTGTGCGAGTGTAAACTTGGAGACAAACGCCACGGCGCTGTGGGCAGTTGTTCAAAGCCGGTGACTTCGACTTGGTTACTGCTTTCTTACGACCTTTGCGGACGAGTTGGTTAATGGTAGGCATAATGCGATCGTTTTGGGATGGCGGTTAAGCGGGTTTGTAAAGTATTGAGGAATTGTAAAATTGTGGCATGCGCTGGTTCTCAACCGGAAAAGTGCGCCGGGAGGTCCAGCGAGATTCCTCGCAAGAGCCATTTTTCCGGTGAGCACCCGATAGTTAATTACCTAACAAAGGGCCTTGATCGTTGAATTCTCAATGAATTCATGATGTTAGGCCCGATTTGCGGGCCGCGACTCTAGGAATAAAAAGGCATCTGGCAAGGGGTTTCTCGAAAATTTTCTAAAAAAAGTTCTGAAATACCCATGGTCTGGCGTGAGAGAGCTCCAACCATTGGATTTTAAGCGAATTCTATTCCACGAAGGACCATTGGGACATTCCTTAACCACAGTTAACTACCTAGTAAAATACCCCTAAACAAGGAGAGAGACCCTCTAAAAGTCGACCAAGCAATTATTTGGCCGAATTCGAGAGGACTGGTCTTAACGAAAAAAACGCCCGACTACAAGAAGCAGCCGAGCGAGTTAAAAGTTACAAAGCTAGGCAAATTTATTAGTCGGTGTATTTTTCGTGGCCATCTTTCTTGAGATCTTTAAGTTCACCCTTGATCTCATCAGCCTTATCTTCGTCCCCAGCAAGGTAAGCCATCTCCAGCTCACAAAGCTTCGCGTAGGTCAGGCCGATAAGCCTTTTGTAATCAGCAGTTGCTTTGGCCTTCTCCTTCTCATCCTTGATATCCTTGAAAACCATTGGGGAATATTGGAGGGACTTTATGGTCGCCTTCTGGGCCGCGTGAACCAACTCGACCTTCTCAGCGGTAGTTTCAGCTTTACGGAGCCTCTTGAGCGAGCCGCTCAAAACATCCATTTCCTCGGCAAGTGGAGTTTCGTCATCGTCAGCGTGAACAGGAGCGAGCAATCCGAAGCTCAGAATAGAAGTGATCGCAAGAGTCTTAATTGAAAAGTTGAATTTCATGTCGGGAGAACTACTCCCAAAACTTTTCGTATCTGTCAAAACAAGGCTCGGAAAATCCGCTCATACCAATTACCGCAACTCCATGATCCGCGGATTGATCTTTGATCTTGATGGCACACTCGTCGATTCCCTTCCTGGAATCGCAACTGCTCTCAACCATGCTTTGGACGATGTCAAGCTGCCTAACCATCCGCAGGATGTCGTGGAAACCTTCATTGGTGACGGCTTACTTAAGCTCATCACGCGAGCCCTTGGCCCCAATCACTTCAAACAGCAAAATGAACTTCTATCTGCTTTTCAGAAGCACTATTCCGAGGATTGGAAAAACGGAACTTTCCCCTATCCCGGTGTGACCTCTCTCCTTGAAGAACTCCACCAAAATAACATGCCGATGGCCGTACTTTCCAACAAACCCCATGAATACACTGTCGAGATCGTTAAGACGCTTTTTCCGCAAAACCTTTTTAGTCAGGTTCGCGGCCATCAAGAAGGATACCCCAAAAAACCAGACCCTGCCACTGCCCACCAAATCATTAGTGATTGGAATCTTAAAGCGGAGGAGGTCGCTTACATCGGAGACTCTACCGTTGATCTCGCCACCGCCCGGAACGGCGACATGACGCCACTTATTTTTTCTTGGGGCTATGGTACACCCACCGACTTCCCTCTCTTGGACTCTGTTGATGATTTAAGAAATGCCATTCTCAAGGCAAGATGATTTCCCCTAATAAGAATCTTGAATTTTAAAGAATCCTTTCCACCAGCCAAGAAATCGGATTTCTCCCTTACTTAGTTTTGCGATAATTCCGCATGGCCTTGTGCTCTGTAGGAGGCTAACATTCTCACCGTGATCATTTTTCAGGCAACTGGCCGAGTCCTCCTGACCTTCATTAACTACCTCGGGCAACTCGGATTATTGACGCGTGAAATTTTTTATTCACTGACGAAAGGTCAGAAACGTTGGCGGAAAATGTGGGAGCAAGTAGCCGAAATTGGAGCACGCTCCCAGATCGTAGTTGGAGTAACTGGGGCTTTCACCGGGGCAGTGCTGGCCGCCCAAACTCTTTTCCAATTTAAACTATTTGGCCTTGAGACCGCAGCCGGCGGACTGGTGTCGGTTGCGATGCTTCGCGAGCTAGGTCCTACGATAACAGGCCTCATGATGGCAGGTCGAGTTGGTTCTGCAATGGCCGCGGAGATCGGGACAATGAAGGTGACAGAACAAATCGACGCTCTTCGTTCGATGGCCGTCAATCCAGTAGACTATTTAGTTACCCCACGATTTCTCGCGATGCTCATTTCAGTGCCCCTCTTGATTGCAGAATCGGCAGCACTCGGAATGATCGCCTCTTACATTGTCGGAGTAGGTGTCTTCCACGTTGAATCCTCCTACTGGATTGATAATATGAAGAGCTACGTTGATCTTACCGACCCCACCATCGCTTTAATCAAGGGCCTTTTCTTCGGGGTTTTGATCGTGATTATTTCCTGTGATCAAGGACTAAAAGTCAAAAATGGAGCGGTTGGGGTTGGCCGAGGAACAACCCAAGCGATGGTCTATTCATCACTCGCGATCCTAGTGGTCAATTTTTTCCTAACCCTGATCATGCAAATCATTTTCCCAGCTTCCTTGTTTTCCAACTAATCTGGATTGCAAAATCGATCTCTCGAAGGAGGGCTCGCCCCTTATCGTCGCAAGGCAAGGTGGTAGCTTCTCAAATTTCACCAAAAAATAGAGATCAGCGAAAGGCCGGCGCCACTAGATTGTAGGTTTCATCGATAAAAAAGCGCATCAGGAGTTTGTTTTTATCCGATTTGGGACAGAATACACCTGCCGCATTAGACTTGCGGCCACTCGCACAGGCCGCTATGTCGGCCCTCGAAAATCCTTTCGCCATGGAAACTGCCAACAGCCCAAATCATTCCCCGCTCAACTTTGCGGGCTCGCCGATTAACAAAACGCTTTCTGCCGAAGAGAAACTTGAAACCTTTCGCCAGATGGTTCGAATTCGGCGCTTTGAGCAGGCTGCACTTAAGAACTACCAGAAGGACGGCACGATGGGCGGCTTCCTCCACCTCTATATCGGACAAGAGTCCGTCGCCGTCGGAGCAGCCTCCCTCATGGGCGATCACGATCACATGATTACGGCTTATCGGTGCCATGCCCACGCTCTTGCGGTCGGCATGAACATGAACGAGTGCATGGCTGAGCTCTATGGTAAAGCCACTGGTTGCTCGAAGGGCAAAGGTGGATCGATGCACTTTTTCGCTCCCGATAAAAACTTCTGGGGTGGTCACGGCATTGTTGCAGGCCAAACCCCCCTCGGTTTGGGACTCGGCTATGGCCTTAAGTATAAAGGTCTCGAAGGCTGCGCACTTTGCTTCCTTGGAGACGGAGCTATCAATCAGGGCGCCTTCCACGAGTCGCTCAACATCGCAGCCCTCTTCGGGATTCCCGTCGTCTATATCATCGAGAACAATGGCTATTCGATGGGAACTTCGCAGAAACGTTCAAGTGCCTACAAAGACTGTCTTGCCCAACGCAGCGAAGCTTACGACATGGATTGGGACGTCGTGAACGGTGAAGATTTCTACGAAGTTCGGGCCAAAACTCACATCGCGATGGAGCGGGCTCGTAAAGAGCATAAGCCCACCATACTCGAAATCATGACCTATCGTTACTACGGCCACTCAGTCGCCGATGCGAATCACAAGAAATACCGTTCACCGGAAGAGATCGCAGACTACAAAAAAAATCATGATCCCATAAATCTTTGGCGAGCCAAACTTATAGAAGAGGGGGTTCTCACCGAAGAATCAGCTAAGACGATCGATACTGAAGCCAAACAAGAGGCCACCGCTTCCACCCAATTTGCAGAAGAATCCCCTGCTCCCACCATCGAAGATATTACGAACGATGTTTACTGGGAAACCGACAACAATACCGAAGCTTCCCAAATCGGGCGCCATTTCTTTAACGATTAATTTTTCACCTAAAATATTATGCGCGAAATCGAATACCGTGACGCTCTGAACGAGGCCTTCGACGAGGAACTTGCCCGCGACGAAAACGTCGTCCTCATGGGCGAAGAAGTCGCCCAGTACAACGGGGCCTACAAGGTCACCCGAGGCCTCTGGGATAAATGGGGTGACAAGCGGGTCGTTGACACCCCAATTTCCGAAGCTGGTTTTATTGGCATGGGTATCGGCGCCTCCATGCTTGGAATCCGTCCAGTCATGGAATTGATGTTTTGGTCTTTCCACTCGGTAGCTTTTGACCAACTCGTGAACAACGCCGCCTGCTGCCGCTATATGTCCGGCGGACTCATCAATGTCCCCATCGTGATGCGCGGACCCGCTAACGGCGGCACTAATGTGGGTGCAACTCACTCACACACTCCCGAGGGCCTCTTCGCCGCTTTCCCCGGCCTCAAGGTCTGCTCGCCTGCCACCCCAGCCGATGCCAAAGGAATGATGAAAACCGCGATCCGTGATAACGATCCTGTTTACGTCATGGAAAACACAACCCTTTACGGCAACACGGGAGAGGTCCCTGATCCAGCCGATGGAGATTTTCTTATCCCTCTTGGAAAAGCTGACATTAAACGTGAGGGCTCCGATATCTCGCTCATTGCTCACGGAGCCAGCGTCCTTCGATGCCTCGAAGCAGCTGACATTCTTGCCAACGAACATAACATTGATGCAGAAGTGGTCGACCTCCGCTCCATCCGCCCGCTTGACCAAAACACTATAATCGAGTCCGTAAAAAAGACTAATCGAGCGGTCCTCGTTGACGAATCAAAGCCCTTTTGTGGAGTCTCTGCGCAAATTACGACCCTGATTCAAGAATACGCTTTCGATTATCTCGATGCCCCCGTCAAGCGGGTCTGCACCATTGATGCGCCCGCCATTTACTCGCCGCATGTTGAGCAGGACCAGCTTCCCAATGCCAAACGAATTGTCGCGCAAGTTCTGACCATCGCCTAATTTAAGAGCCCATGGACGACGAGATCTTTAATAGGGTTAAAAAAGATCTCAAGAGAGACGAAGCCTACCTCCGAAATCACGAGCACCGTTTCCGAGTCAGCGCGGAATCGGTTCGATCGGTGACCTCTGAAACACCTCGCCTCCTCGATATTGGATGCTGGCCTGGTTATCTTTCCCTATATTTCCGGCGGAGTGGCTGGGAGGTTACCGCAATTGACCTCAAGCCAGACCGCCTCCCCATCATTAGCGAGGCTGGCATCAATTTAATCGACCACAATTTAAACGATTACCCCAGCCTCCCTTTTCCGGAAAATCACTTCGACACTATTCTCTTCACCGAAGTCTTTGAGCACCTGAATCCGGACTCTTTTGACGAGCTCTTCAAAGGGATCGAGCACTGTCTAAAACCAAGTGGCCGCCTTATCTTGACAACCCCAAATCGGCGAGCCCTTAACAAAAACTTCTTCATTCCAAATCGATGGGAGGAACCTGAGGTTGATGACGAAGGTCATGGGCACTGGAAAGAATATACCGTGGCAGAGGTTTTGGAATGCTTTAGCAACACTTCGTTGGGTATCATACGGAGTGAAACCATCTCATTTTACTCTCACCTTGGCCGCTCCAACGAAACTGGTTATTTCCCCCTCCACGACTGGAAATCTCATCCCAACAAGCTTCGCAACCTTGCAAAATTCGCAGTGAACCCCATTCGGAATCTCCCTTTCTTTCGGGATAGTTTAGTGGTAGTCGCACAAAAAGATTAAGCGACCCGATAGCATCGAAAGATATTCCGTCGACCCCTTAATCCTTACGTGCGAACACCAAGATAGTACGAGAGGGCGAATAGATCTTCACCCGCCCCTCCACCGCGGGATAGTCAATTGAGCTATCCGCCCGATTGGCCCCGCCGAACGCAGGATCGTCCGACGACAAGATCAACCGATAGCTCCCTTCCTGTTGAACCGGGAATTCATAATCAACCACCGAAATCGAAGGACTCAAATTCACCGCAAAAATGAGATCACCTCGTTCAAACTGAATGCACTGGTTTAACTGATCCAAGTTCAGCATTTTAGCCCCCGATGCGGCGAAAACCTTGTCTGCAATATTCATCATAGCTTCATCAAAAGCCTCCAACTCACGGTATTTTAGACCAGGATGATCCACCAGAGACCACTGCCGTCGGGTATATTTATAACTCCAATCATTCCCTTCACGGGGGAAATCAACCCACTCAGGGTGGCCAAATTCATTTCCCATAAAATTGAGGTAGCCTTCCCCACCGAGGACCAGAGTCATGAGACGGAGGATCTTGTGTAGAGCCATCCCCCGATTGACCACCACATCATTATCGCCTTTCGTCATGTGATGATACATCGCGGCATCCATTAGCCGGAAGGCGAGAGTCTTATCACCCACCAAAGCCTGGTCGTGGCTCTCAGCATAAGCGATGGTCTTTTCCCCGCAGCGACGGTTTGTGAGGGTATCGTAAATCTCATCAAGCCTCCAATCCTCATCTCTAGTGTGCTCAAGCAACTTAATCCAATAGTCGGGGATGCCCATCGCAAGACGGAAATCAAACCCGATTCCCCCTTCATTTAGAGGGCGGCAAAGCCCTGGCATTCCGCTCATATCCTCCGCGATACTCAGAGCACGAGGATTGATCTCATGGATTAATTGATTCGCTAGCTGCAGATAAGTCACCGCGTCCCAATCCACACCGTCGTAAAAGTATTTATCGTAGTGATCGAAGGTAATATTCCCATGATGATGATAGAGCATGGAGGTTACGCCATCGAAACGGAAACCATCAAAACGAAACTCGGTCATCCAATACGCCAAATTTGAAAGTAGAAACCGGCACACCTCAGAACGACCATAGTCAAAAATCCGTGAATCCCACTCAGGGTGGTCGCGCTTGTGAAAATAAAGCCCTTCCTCCCCGTCAAACGATGATAAGCCTTCCGCAAAATTTTTCACCGAGTGTGAGTGTACGATATCCATCAACACCGCGATCCCCATCCCATGGGCTGTATCGATAAGATATTTCAAATCCTCGGCTGAACCACATCGCGAACTAGGCGCGAAATAATTAGCAACATGATACCCAAATGACCCATAATAAGGATGCTCAGCTACCGCCATGAGCTGAACTACATTGTAGCCCAACCGAGCTAGGCGCGGCAAAACTTGCTCCGCAAATTCGCGATAAGTTCCTACCCGAAACTCTTCGGTAGCCATCCCGACGTGGGCTTCGTAGACTTTTGGATGTTGCACAGCCGCTGGAGCAGCATTTTCCCAAGAATATTCAGACGAGTCCTGCACTTGGGCTGAAAACTCCTTGGTTTCTTCATCTTGGACCACAAAAGTAGCGTGCGAAGGAATGCGATCGTGTGCTCCATTCAATCCCGCGATATGAACTTTATACAAATCGCCATGCCTCAATGCATTCCCTGCAACCTTCACCTCCCAGACTCCCTGTTCCGGTAAACGGCGTAAAGGATAGTCCTTCCTTGACCACCCACAAAAATCTCCAGTGAGGAAAAGTGCCTTGGCCCTTGGAGCCCACTCCCGAAATACCCAATCATTGCCCTCGCGATGAAGACCTAATCTCTGATGACTCGTCGCAAATTCTAGCAATGGTCCAAATTTGGCCAAACGTTCCTTAAATCTTGCAGTCCGATCCCCAATCGCTGTGGAATATGGCTCTAGCCAAGGATCAACTGCCACCAACCCAGGAACTTTTGTTTCTCCACTCACCCCCCCACTCTAGCAAAGGACAGGCCAAAAAATCTAGGGAATCTCAGACATTCTCTTTATTTTTTCAAATCATTTAGTTATCTTAATGATCTCGATGAGCAATCGCAGACTTCCCAGTAAACTCAACAAGAGCTCCCGCTCCCGCCGGAAGCGTCGTGCCGGTTGGGGTTCAAGTCTGCTGAATGTTCACCAGCGAGCCCAAATTCAGGTCAATCTTCGAGGCGATCGCAGACGCCGCGGCATGACCCGTCAGGCCGCCATCGCTGACACCGCGAAAGCGAGTGATCTTTACGAGGACGAGTCACTCAGCCTCCCTCTAACCCGCCGCATTCTACATTGGGGACTTGGAATCTTGCTGATGCCACTCTGCTTCATCACGGCCATTACTCTTATGAAAGAAAGCGGTGAGGAGCGCATTTTTCAGACGATTTGGTATTCCAC
>ENA-ORDR01000968-ORDR01000968.1-marine-metagenome-genome-assembly--contig:-NODE-968-length-13961-cov-5.306036_pt1 | contig 13961 bp, 15 predicted proteins | sample MGYA00240993_ERZ508538 | MGnify/ENA primary metagenome ERZ508538 (study PRJEB26207, sample SAMN05421999) | marine metagenome | isolation source: Monterey Bay, California, USA | place: USA:Monterey Bay... | reverse complement strand
TTTTGCCGCGCACCATCTGATTATATAATTCGACTTTCACGTTTTCGTCCTCCCAATTTATTGGCGCCCAACCAGATCTTTGAAACGGTTCAGCGCTTTGCTCAGAAAATAACCTTCCAACATCTCGAGCTGTGCCTCTTACCGGACAATGCTCTTATGAAACCATCTCAATGATCTATGCGTCTGTCAAGCAGCTAACATGTTAGCATGATCAGAGATGGACAGCTGCTTTCTCATGGTCTAGGTTTTTGGAAATATAATTTTATGGGAACCCTTTGAAATGGCAGAGGTCACGATTCGCAACTTGCGAAAATCATACGGAACCACCGAGGTTATTCATGGGTTGGATGTTGATATCAAAAATGGCGAATTCGTAGTGTTGGTTGGCCCCTCTGGCTGCGGTAAATCAACTTTGCTTCGGATGATCGCCGGCCTCGAGGGGATTTCAGAAGGGCAAATTTCAATCGGTGATCGCGTGGTGAATAACCTGCCACCGGCAGAGCGCGACATTGCAATGGTGTTTCAAAATTATGCGCTTTACCCGCATAAGACCGTTGCGTCGAATATGGCGTTTTCTTTGCGCATGAAAGGGATGGACAAATCTGAAATCAAGACGCGGGTTGATCGTGCGGCCGAGGTTTTGGGTTTAACACCCTACCTTCAGCGATATCCAAGGGCGCTTTCAGGCGGGCAACGGCAACGGGTTGCGATGGGCCGCGCGATCGTGCGCGATCCGCAGGTTTTTTTGTTTGATGAGCCGCTGTCAAATTTAGACGCGAAATTGCGCGTACAGATGCGGGCGGAAATTCGCGAATTACACCAGCGCTTAAAATCCACCACGGTGTATGTGACGCATGATCAGATTGAAGCGATGACCATGGCGGATAAGATCGTGGTGATGCAAAATGGCCATATCGAACAGGTCGGCAGCCCGCTTGAGCTTTATGACAGCCCCACGAATACTTTTGTGGCAGGATTTATTGGCTCGCCAGCGATGAATATGATTAAGGCTTCCGTTTCAATTGACCCGATTGCTGGCCCACAAGCGTTGATTGGCAAGGCCTGTTTGAACTTGCCCGCGGTGGCATCGCTCAAAGCCGGTCAAGAGATATTGATCGGTATTCGACCGGAAAATCTTTTGCCGGCGGCTGATGGTCTTGCCGGCGAAATAACCGTTATTGAACCAACAGGGTCGGAAACGCATGTTGTGGTGCGATCCGATGGTCAAGATTTTGTGTCGGTGCTGCGTGAACGCCCCGAGTACCAACCGGGCCAATCGATCAAGCTGTCAGCGGCGGCCGAAGATTTACACGTGTTTGACGCTGATAGCCTGCTGCGCCTGAATGATCCGCGTTAGCCTGCACTTACGATATGCGCCGGATCGCGCGGTAAAAATTTGCCCGTTTCAGGGCTTGCAGGTGAAATGTAAGCAGTGCCATCATGCACAGAAGAAAATGGGGCAAGAACGGTGCCCGCTGAAATAAGACACGCGCCAGATCGCTCGCGCGGGGCGGCGGGTAGGCAAAAGATCAGAGAAAGGATCCTAAAATGCTAATTGGGCTGAACCCACTTTTAAATGCAGATGTGTTATACGCCTTGCGCGCGATGGGGCATGGCGACGATCTCATCATTGCGGATACGAATTTTCCATCGGATAGCGTGGCCCGCGAAACCGTTTTGGGCGAGGTGTTACGCATTGATGCTTCTGCAGCAGAGGTGGTGCGGGCTGTGCTTTCTTTATACCCAATTGACACGTTCGTAGAGGATGCTGCTGCCAGGATGGAAGTGGTTGGTGCGCCGAATGAAATTCTGCCCGTGATGCAAGAAGTGCAGACTGAAGTGAGCGCGGTGAACGGACCGGCAGCCATGATGCCGATAGAGCGGTATGCTTTTTACGCGCGGGCAAAACAAGCCTATGCCGTGATACAAACCGGTGAGCGCCGGTTTTACGGTTGTTTTGCATTGCGTAAGGGCGTTGTGCCGCCAGATCAGGAGTAGATTATGGGAAACGTGGTTGTTTTGGGCGTGTTCGTCGCAGACACAGCTTATCGGGCTGACCGGATGCCGCGCATGGGCGAAACCGTTTTGGGCAATTCCTTTTCGCTTGGCCCCGGCGGGAAGGGATCGAACCAAGCCGTGGCGGCGGGACGCCTTGGCGCGGATGTTGCGATGATTAGCCGTCTTGGCCAAGATGATTTTGCTGAAATGGCGTTGAACACCTGGAAAGCAGCCGGTGTAACGCCTTACGTGACGCAAAGCCCTGATGATTATACGGGGGCAGCTTATATTTTTATTGAACATGCCACGGGTGACAATGCGATTATTATCGCCCCCGGCGCAGCGGCAAACATATCTGCGCAAGATCTTGAGGATCACGCTGACCTTATTGCGGCGGCGGATGTTTTTGTTACTCAGCTGGAACAGCCATTGGGCGCGGCGCAGCGCGGGTTAGAATTGGCCAAGGCTGCTGGTGTGACTACAATTTTGAACCCCGCCCCAGCGGTCGAGCTGCCCGCCGAAATGCTTGCCCTTTGTGATTACGTGACGCCGAATGAAACCGAAACTGAAATTATTACGGGATTGCCGGTGACTAATGAAGCAGAGGCCGCGCAAGCCGCGGCCGCTTTGCATCAAATGGGTGTTAAAACGCCGATTATCACCTTGGGTGAAAAAGGTGCGTATTTACACGGCCACGGATTGATACCCGCCTTTTCGGTTGGAGAAGTTGTCGAAACAACCGGCGCGGGTGATGCGTTCAACGGGGGATTCGCCGCGGCTTTATCGGAAGGGTTTACCCCAGTTGAGGCGGTTCGTATTGGTAGCGCGACCGCGGGAATTTCGGTAACACGCGCGGGCACGGCCCCGGCGATGCCATCGCGCGCTGAGGTGGATGCGCTGCTTTGATAGCCGCCCTTTATGCTGCATAATTTTATCGGTTCGGGCCGCTGCGGTGTTCAGAAAACGGCTGGATCTTTTGCGATCAAGCGCTCAACAGGTTCCAAATTTTTTGAGCCTGTTGCAAGAGCTCTTGATCGCGATGCAATGCGCCGATCACTTGCACGCCAATCGGCATAGAGTTAGGGCCTGTTGAAACGGGCAGATGCACCACGGGCAGGCCTAGCAATGTCCAGGGTCCGTTGAAAAGCGAATTGCCGGTGGATCCAAGCCCTTTGGGCGCTTCTCCCAATGTCGATGGCATCAAAAGGCAATCATATTCGTTTAATAAAGCTGAACAAACATCCCGCAAAGCGGTGGTTTCGTTAAGCGCGTCGAAATAGCTGCTGGTTGAGATTGCGGCGCCAGCCTTATGGGCGTTAAGGATATGAGAGCTGAGCCTCTGGGGATGGTTTTGCACCAGATTGTTAAATTGATGATGCAGCTCATAATCATTGATTTTGCTGCGCACAGCCGCGCAACGCGCCAGAACATCATCCAAAGTCACATGTGTGATATGCAGTGCACAAGCCGCGCCAATATCACTGCTTAACGTCTTCATATAGGGGGCCGCTTGCTCTGTAAATCTGCCCTCAATCATCGCGATGCTGAACGGTTTTTTAGCCGGGCGAGGGGCGGCGCTGGGCGTGCAAAATTGTATCACTTGCGCCAAATCCCCAAGCTCATTGGCCATGAACCCAATCGTATCTAAGCTGGGGGATTGGCTGAGAACACCAAAGCGATCGATCAAGCCAAAACTTGGCTTAATGGCAAAGACGCCGCAAAAGGCGGCTGGGCGAATGACCGATCCGCCGGTTTGGGTGCCAATGGCCAATGGCAATAGGTTTGCGGCCACCACTGCTGCTGATCCTGAGGAAGATCCACCGGGGGTAAAGTCAAGCCCGCGGGGGTTGCGCGTGCGGGAGGGTTGAAGAAACGCCAATTCAGTCGTAACCGTTTTGCCGATCACCAGAGCCCCCTGCGCTTTGAGCTGTTTGACAATGCTGGCATCGGTTTGTGCGTTGTAGCCGATTGGCGCGGCACAACCAAACGCGGTAGGCATGCCGGCGACATCGATGATGTCTTTTACGGCAAAAGGCAGGCCCGCCAAAGGTAAGGCCTCCCTTTGCTCTTGTGGCAAAGCGTCAAGACGGGCGGCGTCGGACAGGACGGTGGCCTCGTCAATATATTCAAATAACCCCAATTCGGCATTGGCGGTTTTTATATCGGCTAAAACGGTTTTGATGAAAGCTTCAATATTTTGGCCGTTTTGAGCGATGGCGCTACGGCACTGCTGAAAGTCGCTGACAGGCTGTTTCATTGTGACCCCCTTATTTCTGGCGATCAGGCTACGTCAACATGCGGCTAGGGTAAAACGGGAATATGGCCCCGCTTCAAAAAATAGGGCCGCATCATCAGCGCGGACAGCCCCCAGATGACCGAAAGCATATACATACAAGCTGTGATAGAAATATATTCCGCCACCAAACCCACCAAAGGGGGGCCAAATAAGAACCCGGTAAAGGAGACGGTGGTGACATCTGATACAATTTTAGATGCGTTTTCCGGATTACGTCGGGCCGCAAGCCCCATCACTAAGGGAATAAAATTTGCGCTGCAAAACCCCAAAGCTGCGAAGCCAAATACGATTGCGGCCAGCGATTGGCTATAGGTCGCGGCCGCCATCGAAACACAGCCCAACAGCATGGCAGATGTGCCCATACCGCGCTCGCCAAATCGAGCGATCAATGAAGTACCAAACATGCGCGCCACAATTTCAGAGCTGTTAAACGCAAATATACCGACACCACCAAGCGCAAGGGCAAGCCCGATATCGCGGGTTAACCACAAGGCTGACCAGTCCAAAATAATACCGATTGTGCCCATTGAGATAGCTGCAACGGGGCCTAAAAACAGCGTGTCGCCGGTTGGAATTCCAAAGCGAAACTTTTGTACGGGCCTTATCTGGCGCTGCGTGTTTGAAAAAAGAAGGCAGGTCAACCCGTAAAGAATGCCCAGCATCATGAGCGCAAAAAACAAAGAGAGGGGCGAAAAGGCGAGGGATGCAAAAAAGCCGCCAATCAGCACGCCAAACAGGCTTCCGATTGAAAAGCACGCGTGATGAAGCGGCAGCAAGCGTTGCCCGGTGGCTTGTTCTGTTTCCACCGTGATCACGATTGCGCAGGGGTTAATCACCCCAAAACTTAACCCCACTGGCAAGGCCATCAGCGCAAAGGTGAACGCTGTTTCTGTCGACACCCATAAAAAGATTATTATGCTAAAAGCGATGACGCCAAACGGGAGTAAAAAACGCGGCCCAAGTTTTGGAATAAGAAGCTTATTTGTTGCTTGCATCGAAAAGATCGATCCAATGCCAAACAACAATAGAATATACCCGAAATTTTTTTTCGACAGCCCAATTTCTTCGATTTTCCAAGGAATGAAAACAAACCAATTTCCAATAATCAACATGCAGATGATAATGGCAAATCTAGACATGAAAATGGTTGGAATAAGCTTCTTGATAAAAGGATTTGATATCATATTTGACCTATTCGAACGGTTTAATTTGGCTTTGAGAGCGCTCTTATTAAACTAATAATTCATATGGGGGCTAACAAAACAGCTTCAACTTCTTTTCAAACTTTATGTAAGAATAGTCGAAAAGTTTTTGAAGAAAATAACCTAGTTTTTCCTCAGTACTAAAGTTGGAAACAACATAGCTTTGCTGCATGGATGTCTCAAAAAAGAGATATAAAGAGCCTATCTTTGTTTTTACGCTCCATTTTTAATGAAACTAAGGCTAAAAACTGCAATACTACACTTATAAGTGGTGAGGATTTTGAAAACTTCCTAATTGATACCCATCTTGCAAATGAGTTTGAGCTGCTTGCAAAATCTGAAGGTTATAAGGATATAAAGTGGATTTTTATTCATCGTGATCCAGTAGACTATTTACTCTCAATATATTCAGAAATGTCTGCATATAAAGTGGTTTTAAGCCTTGAATTAATGGCAGATATAATAGTAGAATATGGTTTTTTAAGTGTAAGTGCTGATAGATACAATTGGAAATTTGTTTTTGATTTAGAAAAATTTTCTCAACTCTTTAAAAAAAATGTTAATAAAAATTTAAAAATTATTAGCTTTGAGAATTTTATTTTTGACTATGTTGGTAAGGCTGTATTGATAGATTATATTAATGAATTATCAATAACTAAACTTAAAGGAGAGGCAGAATTTATTGGGATTGAAAGAAAAAGGCATTCTCGAGAAAAAGTAGAATTTCGTTATGTGGCAAATTTTTTGGATGTTAAAGCGAATAAAGTATTTCATGAAAATAACAAACAGCTTGTTGATTCTTTAATATCCCATAGAATTAAAAGAAATAATGCTCTACTCGAGAGCATTAGAGAGCGATTTAAGGATCGCTTTGGATATCTACAAAATTAATTATTTAAGCTTTTTTAGGAAATATGTTTGGCGCCCTGGGCAGGATTTGAACCTACGACCCCTCGCTTAGGAGGCGAGTGCTCTATCCAGCTGAGCTACCAAGGCAGGGTGTATATTATTGCTATTTATCTTTATTAATTCAAGCAATAATTTGATTAATAGTGAAATTAGCATTTATGTAGTTAATTCTAATTTGAGTGAGAGTGTTATTTTTTGATAGTACCAATGATGGGAAGCCGTTTATTGGCATCATTCTTGAAAACTCAATTTCTTTAATTAAGGAATTATTTACTCTTGTCGAATTAAGGTCTTGTTTGAACGCCTGAACATTGAGACCAATATCTTCCGCAAGGTTAAATAAAATAATCTTTTCTGATGGATTTTGAGCCTTTAAATAATATGCATATTGAATTTCATCAATCATGGCTCTTTCAAATTTAGGATTTTGTATTTTTGCACTTATAACTGCTCTGCATGCAATGAAAGTCGATCTTTTTGGTGTATTCAAGCGCCAAAATTCATAGTTAAATTCTGTGGCAGGGACTGTATCTTGAACTCTTCTCCAATTATCCATAATAAATTTACGTGTCTCTGGAGACATTGGGTTATCATTATCTGGAGCTAAACCACCAAGTAAATACTCAACAGTTAAATTCTGTGGCAGGCTAGTTAAAATTTTTTGCCATATCGGTTTAAAAGCCCAGCACCATGAACACATAGGGTCATGAATATAATAAAGAGTGTTTTTAGCGAATTTCAAAGAAGTAAATTAAAAAAGTATATAATTATTATGATTGGTTTTAAGAGCTTATTTTACTATTTCAATCTTCACTTATTAAACACAATTGAATATCAAGAAATCTGTAGAATTGTTTAAAAAATAGTTACAGGAGCATTATTATGAAAATTTTACAAAGTTTATTAGTTGTTTTATTTGCATTATTTACACAAATGTCACAAGCCGGATCCTTTATTGATTCTGCCTCTGTTGTATCGGTTGATAAGGTTTATAAACAGGTTAGAGTTGAGGAGCCTTACCAAGAATGCTATATAAAAGAGACGGTTCAGAACAATGGCGATGGAAGTGCCACTAATGAGATTATTGGCGGCGTAATTGGTGGTGCCATTGGAAATAAACTTGGTAAGGGCGATGGAAATGACATTATGACATTAGCTGGAATTCTGATGGGGGCCTCTATAGCAAATGATGCTGAAAAAGCTGCGGCTAATGGAAAGCAAACTGTAGTTAGCCAGGAAGTATGTGAGAAAAAAGTCAGACAGAAAATTGAAAAAAGATTAAGTCATTACAAGGTAACTGTTGATTACAATGGCTCTGAGGTTTCTTTCTCAAGTAAGAGAAGGCCTTATGATGATGTTATCAAAGTTGAAGTTACAGTTGATGGAATAGATTAATACCTAGAAACATAATTTTATGGCTATGTTTATCCTAATAGTCATCGTAGCTGTTGCAATTTCTGTTGCAGCAGCTTTTTTATATGTTTCTAGGATTATCTCCTTGCCTCCTAAAGGAAGGGCTGTTGAGTACTTATCCAATAAATCAGAAAACAACCAAAGACTTATAGCATGCATAGGTGATTCGTTAACACATTCTAATATTGGGGCTAGTTGGGTTGATCAATTAAGAAAAGAGTTTCCAGCTGATATATTTTTAAATGAAGGAATTAATGGTGATGTTGTATGGCAAATTCATCAAAGACTTGAGCCTATATTATTAAGTAAGCCAGATATTGTTGTTTTGATGATTGGGAGTAATGATGCTATGGCCTCTTTCAATTCCAAATCAGGTGAGCGATATAAAAGAAATAATAACCTTCCAAATATTCCTTCATTTCAGAGTTATCAAAAATTATTATTGGAATTACTGACTAAACTAAATAATGTGGATAAAGTTTTTTTGTGTACTTTGCCTCCAATAGGAGAAAATAAAGACTCACAAATTAACCAGCATATACACAGGTTTAATGGCTTTATAAAACAAACAGCTCAAGATAGATGCCTATCACTATTGCCAGTGTCTGAGACTCTTTGGAATGATTTAGCTTTAAGGGAGTTTCCTTTAATTAATGACTATAATCCAAATTCAATACCCTTATTAAGGAGAATCTATGGGGGTGCAATACACCATTATATCTTTAAGCAGCCTTGGGATAAGATTGCAAAATCTAAAGGACAGTGGTTATTATTTGACCAGATTCATTTAGGTGAGCGTGCTGCAAATATTGTATTTAAATTGGTTAAAAATGAAATCTCAAAGAAATAATTTTTTAGTATTTAAAGTATAATCATTTTTATTAATACAACCATTATTACAATGAAAGATATCAAGATTGAAGATCGACTAATTTTTGCACTGGATGTTCCAGAAGTTAAAGAGGCTAAAGCTATTGTCTCTGAACTTGATGATAGTGTCAATTTTTATAAAATCGGTATGGAAATGTTAATGACTGGCCAGTATTTTGAGCTATTAGACTGGTTAATAAATAAAGATAAAAAAGTTTTTGTAGATCTCAAGTTTTTTGATGTCCCTGAAACTGTTGGTAGAACAATAGCCAGATTAAGTGACTATGGAGCAACCTTTGCTACAATTCATGGAAATCAAGCATTGATGGAAAAGGCATCGGAAAATAAAAATAACTTAAAAATACTTGCTGTCACCGCTCTGACTAGTTTGGATCGTGGTGATTTAGATGACTTAGGTTTCGCTTGTGATGTTCAAGATTTAGTAATTTCTAGAGCTAAAAGGGCATTTGAGGCAGGTTGTGATGGAATTGTTTCATCAGGTTTAGAAGTTCCGTTCATAAGAGAGTATGTAGATAATAAGTTAATTTGTGTAACTCCAGGCATAAGACCAGTAGCAAATGATGATGATCAAAAGCGTGTTGTAGATGTTGAAACTGCTTTTGAAAGTGGTTCAGACTATATTGTTGTTGGAAGGCCAATCAAGAATGCTGAAAATCGATATGAAGCAGCAAGTAATATCCAAAAGATTATCAAAAAAACATTTGAATCAGTATAATTCCGTCCTTTAAGTCGCGTAACTCAGTTGGTTAGAGTGTCACCTTGACATGGTGGAAGTCGGCAGTTCGAATCTGCCCGCGACTACCATTATCTTAAATTATTCTTTTGCTAAGACAGTAATATTTTTTACAGTTAGATTTGCTCATTGTTATCAGTTATAATCTGAATATATTGTCTTTATACCTAACTACCATGAAAAAATTTGTTCTATTATTATCTGTTTTAATTGGACTTTCTGCCTGCTCTTCATTAGATCTTGAGGCTGTTAATTCGTCTGAACAAGAAACGCAAAGAATTCTTGCTTTGGGTTTATCTCATGAAGAAAATCTTGCTGAAGCAAGTAAACTTAATGATCCTCATCTTGTTACTGTTGTTTCTTTGCAGCTGACTAATGCGCATGATGATAAGTTACAGTCTGAGGTTGATCTAATCGAGTCTGCAACGATTGCCAGTAACGTAGTTGTTTTAGCCAATGGATCAAATTATGTTGGTCCTAAAATATCAAAATCTAACACTTCCATCTTAAACATCAATCCTGATCTTATTAATTACCATATTGAAGGCTCCAAAAATCTATCAAGTGGACTAGTGAGTCATAAGTTAAAGCTTTCAGTAGTTCATACCTCTGATAAAAAGAGAAGCTTTATTTCTGCGAATTTGTGTGATCAATGGAATCGCTGTGAAGGCGAAACTTTTGAAATTAATAACGTTTCAGCACTTGCATCAAACTGTAGTAGTTCTAATTGTGAGTATAACGAAATCGTTGAACTTGATTTGTCTGATGACTTCTTAAGAGATCATGTTAACAAAGGATTTACTTTTCGTTTTAATGCTAATAAGAGTTCCAGTAAAGTTAAAGTTTCTAAAGTTTACTTGGCGGGTTATCTGAAAGTAGCTCAATAGTTATTTATTAAGTTTTTTTAAAAATCACTTTAATCTCTAAGGCCTTTTCATGCCATAACTTAGTACTAGGCTGAAATATAAGTAACCTTTTAAAGTATTCCATAACCCATTTTTTTATCAATGCTAAATAGTCTTAGATATGAGATATTATCTAAATGCTGAAATAACATTAAATATTTTTTTTGATATTTCTCATTCTTCATCTATTCAACACTAAAAATTCATGAGTAAAGTGTACAATTTTTACTTCTTAATTTTATATTTGGATTAATTGTGATTTTAGAAATTTTTTTTGCAGCGGGTTGTTTTTGGGGTGTCGAAAAAAACTTTGAAAGTATCGATGGAGTTATTGACGTAGTTTCTGGCTATTCTGGAGGCAGTTATGAGGACCCTTCATATGAGGATGTTCTTAAAAATAGAAGAATACAAAGTGAAAGTTTTTTGTCTGTTTTAAAAAATATTGGACTTTCTGATGAGGAAAAAAATAAAAACAAAACTGCATTAATTAACCATACTGAAACAGTCAAGGTCATCTATGATACGACTCAAGTTTCTACAGAGTATTTAGTAAAGAATTTTTGGGAAATTCACGATCCCACTCAGTTAGATAGACAAGGAAACGATGTCGGAAATAACTATCGATCTGCCATTTACTGGACCAATGAAGATCAAAAAAATATAGCTATTGAAACTGGACAAGCATACCAAAAGTTATTAAACGCTAAAGGTTATGGCGAGATAGTTACTGAGATGGCTGCTTTAGAAAGTTTTTGGCCTGCAGAGAATTATCACCAAGATTATCTGTTGCGAAATCCAAACGGATACTGTCCTGATCATTCTACTGGTGTAAAGTTTGTTGAATTGGGCTCTAATGAAGAGTTTGGACAAGAAATAATGCCACTTGGAGGCAAAGAAATAATTGTTATTGGTCCAGAGGTAGAAGGTACGTGTCTTTTTTGTTTAGAGTTTGAAAGAAAAGTAACATCCAATTATCAAGGAACCATTCCACTTAGGTCAACTCCTGCATCAGCTCTTAAGGGATATGACATTGAAACGCCAACTTGGGCCACACCAACCATTATTTTTGTCGAGGATGGAAAAGAAGTTTGGTCTCATCAAGGAATTATGAGTTCTGAGGAATTCTATATAGCTCTGGGTGATTTTAAGCTAGGTATAGGTTCTGAGGCTCATAAGGTAGCTTTTAACGATGGAACTGATAAAAGATTCTGTGTGCAATATCAAATATTTAAAGACACCCCCGAAGGTATTTTTGTAGATAAATTATCTGGCAGAGCTCTCTTTGACACTGCATACCGTTTTGATTCAAAATCAGGTTGGCTATCTTTTACCCAGCCTGTTAATAATGAAGTATATGAAGTAGTTGATAATAGTTATGGAATGACGCGAACTGAGATTCGCTCAGTAAGCTCAGATATACATCTTGGACATGTTTTTAATGATGGTCCAAATGGCCTTCCTAGATATTGTATTAATGCTACTGTTTTAGAGTTTATTCCACGCGATGGAGTTTAAGATATAAATAAATGTAAAATATTCACTTTTAAAAGTTTACTACATCATTAAATATTTTCGATCAATGAATATTCTCGCTAAATTATCTAACCTTATACTTCTAAAATTAATACTTTTAGTAATCATTTCTTTGTTTCATACTGCATCTGTTAATGCTGAAGACAGCCTTTACGAGAGAGGTAAACAGTTAGTTGAGTTAAAAGAATATAAAAAGGCTTTAAAAGCCTTTGAATTGGCTTCTAACACAGGAAATTTAGATGCATTGACGGCCCTTGGAGTGATGCACATTGGTGGTATCGGTGTAGAACAAGATAATAATAAAGGGTATAAGTACATAAAAACTGCTGCAGATCAATCAGATCCAAAGGCACAATATACTCTGGGTGCTTTGTACTATCTTGGTGCCGGAGTCACAAAAGACTTAAATAAAGCTTTCTATTGGTTAAACTTAGCTTCTCAGCAAGGTTATTTGGATGCTAAATATAACTTAGGCGTCATGTATGAGTTTGGAGAGGGTGTTGAGCAAAGCTTTGAAATGGCATATGAAAACTTCATATATGCTGCAAGGCAGGGCAACTTAGAATCTCAAATCAAAGTTGCTGAAATGTATAAAAAAGGTATTGGAACAGATCAAGATCTTGAAAAAAGTTCTTATTGGCTAAAGAAAATTGAAGTCTCAAAAGCAAAATAATATTTTTTTAATTAATATTTGATTTAGATGAATCAATTAAAAACAGAAAAAGAATATGATGTAATCATTGTTGGTGCTGGTCCAGCTGGGTTAAGCTTTGCCTGCTCGTTAATTGATTTAAATTTGAAAGTATTAGTTGTCGATAAGTCAAATAAGGAGTCTATTTCAAACCCAAAGCTTGATGGAAGAGAGACTGCTCTAACTCATAACTCATTAAAAATAATGCAAAAATTAGGTGTATGGGATCTAATTGATCAAACTAGTGTCAGTCCTTTAAAGGAAGCAAAGGTGTTTGATGGCGATTCTGATTCATTATTAAATTTTGCTGCAAAAAAAACGGCAATTGATGCGCTCGGGTATCTTGTGCCTAATCATCTAATTAGATTGGCTTTGTTTAATAAAGCATCATCTTCAGACAACTTAACGATTATTAATGAAATTTCTGTAGATTCAGTTTCAACTAATTCATCAGTCGCTAAAGTTACTTTGTCTAATGGAGAAGTTATTGATTCTAAGCTGGTTGTGGCTGCTGATAGTCGGTTCTCAGAACTGAGGCGTAAGATGGGTATTTCTTCTACAATGAAGGATTTCTCTAAAGTCATGATAATTACAAAAGTTTCTCATGAAAAAGACCATGGTCAGACTGCACTTGAGTGCTTCAACTATGGACATACACTAGCTCTTTTGCCCCTGAATGGTAATATTTCGTCTGTAGTTTTAACTGTCTCTACAGATGAGGCAGATGAAATGCTTAATATGGATAAAGAAAATTTCTGTAAGCTTGCAAGTGATGGTTTTAATGGTAGCTTAGGATTAATGAAACAAATTGGTGATAGGTACTCATACCCATTAGTGGGTGTTTATGCCCAAAAGTTCAGATCTACTCGCTTTGCACTTATTGGAGATGCTGCGGTTGGAATGCATCCTGTGACGGCGCATGGTTTTAATTTAGGCCTTAGGGGGCAAGATATTCTAGCTGCTGCAATAGCTAAAGCTTTAAAATCTAGAGTAGATATTGGATCTGATAGGGTTTTAAGGGAATTTGAAAGTAAACAAATCTACTTATCAAGGCTAATGTATTTTGGTACTAATGGTGTGGTTTCATTGTTTACGAATGACGACGCAAAAGCTAAGCAAATTCGTAAGTTAGTTCTAAAGTTTGCAGATCGATTCCCACCGGTCAAATCATTAATTACAAAACATTTAACTGAGTCAAAAAAAAGTAATTTAATTCCTTTTTAAAAAATATTATTATGGCAAAAGCAGGTGATTTAAGTAGTCTTAGAAAAGAGTACCTTCAAAGTGGTATTGTAAGAGAAGATCTCAAAAGAAGTCCAGTTGAGCAGTTTTCATTGTGGTTCTCACAAGCAATGGATGCTGAAATCATTGAGCCAACTGCAATGAGTCT
>ENA-ORDR01000966-ORDR01000966.1-marine-metagenome-genome-assembly--contig:-NODE-966-length-13963-cov-4.768328_pt1 | contig 13963 bp, 10 predicted proteins | sample MGYA00240993_ERZ508538 | MGnify/ENA primary metagenome ERZ508538 (study PRJEB26207, sample SAMN05421999) | marine metagenome | isolation source: Monterey Bay, California, USA | place: USA:Monterey Bay... | reverse complement strand
CCGTTACTGCAGATGAACATTACAGAGAAACTTTTGTAGCACCAGAGATATTTGAAGCCTACAGAACTGTGATTAATAGCGCAGCAGATTTTAATAAAGTAACCCTTGTTTTAGAACCTAAAAAATAATTTTACATTTTATTCTATGGAACTTAATATTTTTGGAGACCCACTTATTCCGTGTTGCACTGATCCTATGACAGGTTATTTTAGAGATGGCTTTTGTAGAACCATTTCAGAAGATACCGGAACACACACAGTATGTGCAGTAGTAACTGAAGCGTTTTTGGCCTATTCTGCTTCTAGAGGAAATGATTTAATGACTCCTATACCTCATTGGAACTTTCCAGGTCTACAACCAGGAGACAAATGGTGTTTGTGTATTTCTAGATGGTTAGAAGCCGAAAAAGCAGGCAAAGCCCCGCCTATTATTTTAGAGGCTACTCATCAAAAATCATTACAATATGCTTCATTAGAATTATTGCAACAATATGCTTCTGTTTAACAGAGACTTTCTTATTTATGGGATGCTATAACTTGTAATGCTGCTTTTTCTCCTGCAATCATGGCGGCATTTAAAGAGCCATTAAGTTGTACATCTCCTGCTAAAAAAATACCAGAAGACAGCTGTGTTTCTGAGGGTGTAACTTCATATTTAATATCTTTTAAATCTGGTAGTGCTCTTTTAATATTATAGATTTCTAAGAAAGTTATAGTATCTATATGACACTCTTCTTTTAATTGCTTTGTAACAGTAGCTATTAATTGTTCTTCAGATAACTGATGTTCTTTTACAACCGTTACCGATAATAATTCTTCGGTATTATTGTTGTGTGTAGCAACACTGGTATGATAAAAAATATTATTAATAAGACTATCTTCCCTAGAAACTAAGCCAATCATAGGTTTTTCTATTACACGTTTGTTTGCGGTAAAATAAAGTGTTTGGCAAGATTTCCAAGAAAGATTTTTTGATGGTGCATTTTTTACAAGCTTACTGGCATCTGTAGCAATAATTGTTGCAGCACTTACTAACTTATCTCCGGTATGTAGTATAATTTCCTCATCAGAAACTGAGGTTACTTGGGTGTTATATTGAAAAGTTGTGTTCTTTAAATTTGATACTAATTGTTTCGAAATTTCTTCCATCCCTCCTTTGGGAAGTACAGCTAATCCTTCTCCAAACATTTTAAACACAAATTCAAACATTCTACTAGAAGTTGTTAGCTCATTTTCTAAAAATATTCCTGTGAAAAATGGAGTAAAAAACTGAGCTATAATTTGGGAAGAAAACCCAAACTCTTGCAAATACGCTTTGGTACTTATTTCATTAGATGAAAAAATAGCCTCTATAGATTTATTTTTTAGTTTCAAATTCAATTGGAAAATTTTAAACTTATCTGAGAGGGTTCCTATTCCTGAAAAGAGTGTAGAAAAAAGTACAGAGATATCTCTTAAAGGATCTCCAATAATTTGTTGTTTTCCTTTTTTAAAAATAACTGCACCAGGTTTTAATTTTTGTAACTTAAGAGCCTTAAAATCTAAGTATTTTTGAGCAGCTGGATAGGATGATAACAATACTTGAAACCCATGATCTAATTGAAACCCTTTTTTGATGTCTGTTTTCACTCTCCCTCCTGCTCTGTCTGATGCTTCAAGAATAATTGGATGATAACCTTTGTTTTCCAACACCTGAGCAGCTACCAAACCACTGACTCCTGCTCCAACAATGTAAATTTTAAAATCTTTTCTATCCAACAGTCTACAATTAAAAAGTTATTTGTAAAATTACTATTTTAAATTCTAAAATAATTATTAATTGATAGACTTCATATGATTGAAATTAGTCGTTTACTCCTAGACTTTGGTTTATGTATTCTGATATGGATGGTACAATTAATTGTATATCCTAGCTTTCTTTTTTTTAGTGATAATAATCTGTTTACCTGGCATAAAACGTATACCAAAGCTATTGCTCTCATTGTGATGCCTCTAATGCTTGGGCAGTTGAGTATAGTCATATATCAGGTTTTTCTTATACAAAATGCCTATACCCTCACTAGCATTGTATTGGTTTTTTTTCTATGGGGCATTACTTTATTAAAATTTGCACCCTTGCATCAGCAAATTTCAGAAGGAAATACCCATTTGCAAGTCCAAAAAAAATTGGTCCAAATGAATTGGATGAGAACCATTGTTTGGACCATCTTATTTGTAATGAGTGCTGCTTCAGTTATTTTAAAGAGTCTTTAAAAAACGCTTTACAATAGTACAGACAACAAAAGAACCATCGTTAAACCACATAGGGCAAGTATCAAAGTCATCATAGACCAGCTTCTAAAAGTATCTTTTTCTGAAAGTCCCAAATAATTACTCACCAACCAAAATCCACTATCATTTACATGAGATAAGATAGAAGCTCCAGCGGCAATTGAAATTACGATAAGTGCAGTATGGAATTCGCCTAGAGGAGTTGTAATGAGAGATGATGTTATTCCAGCAGCAGTAATCATTGCAACTGTTGAAGATCCTTGTAAAATTCTAACACAAACCGCAGCTAAAAAAGAAAAAAGTAAAACACTTAAACCGATGCTCGAAAAATAATTGGCTAGCATCTCGCCAGTACCTGTGGTAATCAACATTTGTTTAAAAACACCACCTGCTCCCGTTAATAGGATAATAATTCCTGCCGGCGCCAAAGATGCAGAAGTAATTTTTGATAAAATAGCTTTAGAAACCCCACGTCTAATTCCAAGAAGATACCAAGCCATTAAATTTGCAATAATTAATGCAGAAAAAGGGTGACCTATCATTTGTAACCAAGTAATTGTTTTATCTGAGAGATTTAAACTAGAACCTAATGGACTATTTAAAAGAGTATTCAAAACAATTAATAAAATTGGGGTTGCTATAATTGAAAGAATTAAACTAATTGGAGGAAAATTATCAACCACCTTTTCATCTATTTTTTTTGGTGCAGCTATAAAAATTTTAGAAGCTATAAACTTTCCAAAAATTGGCCCACTTACTATTGCTGTAGGAATACCTACAATAAAACCTACTAAAATAACCCAACCCAAATCTGCATTTAAAATATCAGCTACTGCAACAGGGCCTGGAGTTGGAGGAATAAAAGCATGTGTAATAGCCAATCCTGCCAGTAACGGGATAGCGTATAGAAGCATAGACTTCTTTGTTTTTCTTTGTAAAGAATAAACCAGAGGAATTAAAATAATAAAAGCCACATCAAAAAATACTGGTATGGCAATAAAAAAGCCTGTAATCATTAATGCCCAAGAAGCATTTTTTTCGCCAAAAGACTTCAATAGATATTGAGCTAAAGCTTCTGCACCACCAGAATGCTCTAAAATGGCACCAAACATGGCTCCAAGCCCCACAACAACAGCCACAAAACCTAATGTAGAACCCATGCCTTCTTTCACTGTATTCATAATTTCAAGAGGTGCTACTCCTGCAAGAACTCCAACTAAAATACTTGAAATCAAAAGTCCAAGAAAAGGCTGAATCTTAAACTTTAAAATCAAAATAATTAAAATAGAAACTCCAATTAAAACTGACAAAAGAAGATGATAGTCTATCATATTAATACCATTTTGTATGAAAAAATTCGTTCAAAGAGCTGTCTACTCTTTGGTAGGTATGGGCACCAAAAAAATCACGTTGTGCTTGAATAAGATTTGCAGGTAGACGTTCTGAGCAAATAGCTAACCAAAAATTATACGCTGAAGAATAAGTGTCTAAAGCAATTTTTTGATCAATTGCATGATGTAATAATGCCGCTATATTAGGTTCTGTTTTAGAAATAGTATCTAGAATTTTTTCATTGTTTAACAATGATTTTTCGATAGAAAAATACCCAATTAAATCCTCCATTAAACGAGATCTGATAATGCAACCTTGTGTCCAAACTCTTGCTGTTTCGGATGGATTATAATCCCAATTATATTTTTCAGAAGCAGCTTCAATGAGATTAAAACCTTGGATGTGATTAATAATTCTAGAAAAACCATACGCTTCTTTTAATTTCTCAATATCAAAAGAAGCTGTATGAAGAGGTGTAGGTTTTCTATCAGATAATACCATTCGTTGTTTTTTTAGACCAGATAGATAACGAGCAAAGACCGCCGAAGACATCATGGTGTTTGCCTCGCCTAGATCTAGGGCAACCTTAGTAGACCATAATCCTGTGCCCTTACTTCCTGCTGAATCTAAAATTAGATCTAATACATAGGCATCACCCTCTTTTTGTTGCAAAATTTTTGATGTTATTTCTAATAAATAATTCGCTTCAGATCCACAATTCCACTCTTCAAAAATTGATGAAATCTCAGTATAACTCATTTGATGAGCTAGGACAGCGTAGGTTTCTGCTAATAATTGCATTTCTGCATATTCTATACCATTATGAACCATTTTCACAAAGTGTCCTGCACCATCAGCCCCCATATAGGCCTCACAAGGTTTTCCTTTGGAATCTTTTGCTGAAATATTTTTTAAAAAAGGACTGAGATTTTTATAGGCTTCTTTACTCCCTCCAAACATAAGCGATGCTCCATTTCTTGCACCTACTTCACCTCCGGAGACACCACACCCAACATAGTGTATGTTTCTTTTTTCAAGTTCTAATGCTCTTCTTCGAGTATCTTTAAAATAAGAATTTCCTCCATCTATAATGATATCCTCCTCATTCAGTAAGGGTACAATTTCATCAAGTAAATCATCTACAGCAGAACCACTTTTAATCATTAACCATACTTTTCTGGGACGTTCTAACGCATTTATAAACGATGAAATATTGGTAAAACCTTGTAGGTTTTTAAACTGAGAGTTTACAGAAAGAAAATCAAAAACAACCTGCTCTTCACCTTTTACAAAACGATTATAAACTGCAGTTTCCAGACCACACTCAGCACTATTAAGGGCAATACCTTGCCCCATAACTCCCAAGCCAATTACTCCAATTGTTGCAGGAGTTGTATCTGGGATATTATCTATAACTTCTTGAACCATTTGCTTAATGGGTTTGTTACAATCAACATAAATACCGTAAGTAGGAAGCTCTAAAGTATCTAGTTGAGACTGTAATAATTCAGGTTTAAAAAAATGATTTTTTCTTTTTGTTAGGCGAGGTAGAAGTAAATCAAAAGATCCATTAAGAACAACCCAAGTAACGTTATTATTAAATTTAGAGAGGATTGTTCTATATTCTTCTTTTAACGCAGAGCAAGCCAAAATACTACCGCCATTTAATGTCCATTCTTTAATCTTACTTGCTAAGTCTAAGAGCCATGGAACCCTGTCTGAATCTGTTAACGCATGCCCAGATTTCATTTTATTTTTATTGGCTGGGGTATGAAAATCATCAGCGTCATAAAAAGGTTTTGACATTCGTAGAGAAAGCTGTTTACCGAGACTTGTTTTTCCCGAACCACTAACTCCCATAATGATAATCATATCTGTTTTTTTGCTAAAGATATAAAAATAAAAAAAGCATCTCAAAAGAGATGCTTTTGCGGTCTGGACGGGACTCGAACCCGCGACCTCCTGCGTGACAGGCAGGCATTCTAACCAGCTGAACTACCAAACCGTTGCTTAAAGCGGTTGCAAATATAAGTCAGTTTTTTATATATCCAAACAGAAAGGGTGAAAATTACATCATTTTTTGCCTACTTAAAAAATAGCTAGTTAATACTTGATGAACACCTTGTTGAATATCTACTGGGACGTATGATATCTTATATTGCAAACATTTGTTTTTCAATTCTTTAAAATAAGAATCAACTAACTTAGTGTAGTTTTCTTTTATATTTTCTGCAAATAAATTCACCGTTTCTCCTGTTTCAACATCAACAAACTTTTTTGGAGAGTTTTCAAAATCAAAATTTAATTCGGTTTTCATATCAAAGGTGTGAAACAATACAACTTCGTGTTTGTTATATTTTAAATGCCTTAACGCTTCAAACATTTTTTCTTCATCTATATTCGTTTGAAACATATCTGTAAATAGAAAAATTAAAGAACGCCTGTGAATTTTTTCAGCAATTTCATGTAAATACTGATAGGTTTCAGTAGTAGCATCTGAATTACCTGTTACTAATTTTTCTAGTTGATGAAGAATCATCTTTCTATGACGATCACTTCCTTTTTCAGGAGCATAATATTGATAGGAATCAGCAAAAATACTAAGACCTACTGCATCACGTTGTCTTTTTAAAACCTCCATTAAACAAGCAGATGCAACTGCTGAAAACCCCACTTTGTTTAACTGATTTATTTGTTGTTCTTTTACTACTGGATAATGCATGGAGGCAGAATTATCTATAATAATATGACATCGTAAATTGGTTTCTTCCTCGTATTTTTTTGTATATAACTTTTCTGTTTTTGCAAAAAGTTTCCAATCTATATGACGGGTGCTCTCTCCTTTATTATACAATTTATGTTCAGAAAATTCTACTGAAAAACCATGAAAAGGGCTTTTATGAATTCCTGTTATAAATCCCTCCACTATTTGATGGGCTAATAACTCTAGGTTTTTAATTTCTGAATTTTGTATGTTAGAAAGGTCTATCATTGTTTCCTAAAATAGAAAAAGGTCTGGCAAATGCCAAACCTTTTAACTTTGATTTTTTTTTAAAATCTTTATAAGTTGGCGTCAATTTTATCTGTATATACATTTTTTTGAGCTACACCAACCTGTTTATCTACAACTTCTCCATTTTTAAATAACAAGACTGTAGGAATATTTCTTACACCATATTTAGCAGCAAATTCTTGATTTGAATCAACGTCTACTTTTCCTACAACAGCTTTTCCGTCATACTCTCCGTGAATTTCATCAATAATAGGACCCACCATTCTACAAGGTCCACACCAAGCAGCCCAAAAATCAACTAATACTGGCTTATCTGACTTTAATACTACTTCTTCAAAATTTGCATCTGTAATTTCTAATGCCATGATTTATTTTTTTTAAAATTTTCTATTACAAAAGTAGTCAAATAATTCTCTTTAGTAGGGTCTTAAAATTACTTTTTGCTATAAGTCTATCGAAGAAGTTTATCTTGTAAGAAATTTCATTTTAAGGAAAACACTTCTACCTTTAAATATTGTTTGTTAATTTAAAAAATCGGTCTTAAAATCTTATCTAATTGATCAAACTCAATTAAAAAAGCGTCGTGCCCATGAATAGATTCAATTTCGTGGTAGGCCATCTCAAGATTAGATTTTGATAATTCTTTAAAGGTTTCTTTATTTTCCTCTGCCAAAAAAAACAAGTCAGAGTTTATTGCTACAATGTGTATTTGAGCATTAATTTTACTTAGATGGTTTGCCCAATTATTAGAATTAACAGCTTCTATAGTTCTTAATAAATGATTCATCATTTTGTAAGCACTTAGCTGAAATCTATCTTGAAGTTTTTTTCCATGATGAGACAACCAACTTTCTATGTTAAAAATCTTCAATTCTTCATGGATAGACCTGTTAAATTTTTCTTTGTAAGAAACTGGGGTTCTGTAACACATCATGGCGTGCATTCTAGCATCATGAACAGGATGTTTCGAATTTAATAAAAACTGTTCTTGAATAAAACAATTGGCAATTAACCAATCTGTAGATTTCCAGTCTGCAGCTATCGGTATAATATGTAAAGCAATATCTGGATTTAATACAGCCATTTCCCAGGCAATACCTCCACCCAAAGAACCCCCAATAATGGCGTGTAGTTTACATATTCTCAATTTTTTTAAAGCTAACAAAAATATGTTCGCTATATCTTTAGCAACAAAATCTTTGTAATTATCTATTAACAAGCCATCATATCCATTTCCCGGAATATTAAATGCTATGACAGTAAATTTGGTAGTATCAATGGTTTTATTTTTTCCAATCATCTGGTTCCACCATCCATACTCACCTATCACCGAACTATTAGCTGTTAACGCATGATTCACCAATACTACAGGAGCAGTTCCCAGTTCTAAACCAAACAATTGATAACTTAATTGAAGATTTGAAAATTGGAAACCACCCTTGGTAGTAAAATCTTTGACATGTATGTATAACAGTTCTTGATTCAAATTTTTATACTAAAACTTCTGAAGGAATTTTGGAGAATGCCTCTTTTAAATCTATTTTTAAATCTTCAATATCTTCAAGCCCAACAGATAATCTAATAAGATCGCTTGAAACTCCTGCCGCTAACTGTTGCTCTTCTGTTAATTGTTGATGAGTAGTACTAGCTGGGTGAATTATTAAAGATTTAGTATCACCTATATTAGCTAGAAGAGAAAATACTTTTGCATTGTCTACAATAGTTTTAGCAGCTTCATACCCTCCTTTAGCTCCAAAAGTGACCAATCCACTTTGACCATTTGGCAAGTATTTATCTGCTAATTTTTTATAGGCACTAGATTCTAAGCCTGGGTAATTTACCCATACAACCTCTTCTTGTTTAACCAACCATTGTGCTAATTCTAACGCATTTTTTGAGTGTTGTTTAATTCTTAACTCTAGCGTTTCTAGTCCTTGAATAATTTGAAAAGCATTTGTTGGACTCAAAGCACCTCCAAAATCACGTAATCCCTCTAAAATTAACTTAAAAGTAAATGAAGCTGCACCCAAAACATCATGATAAACCAAACCGTGATATCCTGCAGATGGCTCTGTAAATTCCGGAAACTTTCCGCTAGACCAATCAAAAGTACCAGCATCTATAATTGCTCCTCCAAGAGATGTACCATGTCCTCCAATATATTTTGTGAGAGAATGAATTACAATGTTTGCTCCATGTTTAATTGGGTTTAATAATGCTGGTGTTGCAACTGTATTATCAACAATAAAGGGAACTCTAGCTACTTTTGCATGTTCAGAAATAGCTTCTAGATCTAGAACATCTAACTTTGGATTTCCAAGAGACTCTACAAAGAAAGCTCTCGTGTTTTCTTGAGTAGCTTCAGCAAAGCTACTAGGATCTGAGGCATCTACAAAAGTTGTTGTAATTCCTAATCTAGGTAAGGTTACATTTAATAAATTAAATGTTCCTCCATACAGGCTGCTTGATGCAACTATGTGATCACCTGATTTTAGTAAGGTTAATAATCCTGTAGCTATTGCAGCAGAACCAGAAGCAAAGGCTACAGCTCCTACACCTCCCTCTAAAGTGGCCAGACGGTCTTGTAATATTTGATTGGTTGGATTATTTAAACGGGTATAAATAAAGCCAAGTTCTTTTAATGAAAAAAGATTTGCCGCATGCTCAGAATTTTTAAAAACATACGATGTAGTTTGATAAATTGGAACTGCTCTAGTTCCTGCTGTTTGTGATGCTTCATGCCCTGCGTGAAGTGCACTTGTTGAAAATTTTTGTGTACTCATTTTTCTAGTTTGAATGATTAAATAATTATATTTAAAAGACAAAAAAACCAACTCTAAAAGAGCTGCTTATAAGAAAAATGTTAAAAAGAAATCATAGAAAATTACAGTAATGTAACTTTACTTGAGTTATCTATCTTAAATACCCTTTACTTAAATAGTAAGTGGTATGAAGTAGAATTTAGCACCTTCTTTATCTTTTTAATGTTGTTTTAAAAAAACAAAGGGTTGCTAAGGCGTCACTGGGTCTAATCCCTCAACCTTTCTTGATAACAATATTCAATAAGTATTTGAACTTTTGATTTACAAATATTCAGTCAGAAAAGTTTATTATCCAAATAATAAACACTTTTTTTTAAATTTTTATCTATTTCATAATTATGAGTCTAATAAATTTAATTATTGATAAAAGTTCATGTACAATAAATCGTTTTTATGTGAAATAAATTTCTTTTTGCATAGGAGTTTTGGATTTTAACCGTAAATTTGCATAGTTATTGGAGGAAAAATTTGACTGATTGCAACCTCTTTGTCCTGAATTTATTCAGAAAACAAAAAATGCTAAAGCAGTAATTCAACACTACTTTTGTCGACCAATCAGACCAAATTTATCTATAAATTTAAAAGAGAAACTATGTCTTATTTATTTACTTCTGAATCTGTTTCAGAAGGTCACCCTGATAAAGTAGCAGACCAAATTTCTGATGCTCTGATTGATAATTTTTTAGCATTTGATCCTGAATCTAAAGTTGCTTGTGAAACTATGGTTACTACAGGTCAAGTTATTTTGGCTGGTGAAGTAAAATCTAAAACCTACTTAGACGTTCAGAAAATAGCAAGAGATGTTATCAATAAAATTGGCTACACTAAAAGCGAATACATGTTTGACGGAAGTTCTTGCGGAGTCCTTTCTGCAATTCATGAACAGTCACCAGACATCAATCGAGGGGTAGATAGAGACTCAAAAGAAAAACAAGGGGCAGGAGACCAGGGAATGATGTTTGGGTATGCAACCAACGAAACTAAAAACTACATGCCATTGGCATTGGAATTATCGCATCGATTGCTAATTGAACTCGCTGAGTTGAGAAGAGAAAATAGTGAAATTAGGTATTTACGACCTGACGCGAAATCTCAAGTAACTATTGAATATTCAGATGATAATAAACCTCAAAGAATTGATGCCATAGTGCTCTCTACACAACATGATGATTTTCATGAAAGTGATAAAGTGATGCTCGCCAAAATTAAAGCTGACATCACTACAATTTTAATCCCTAGAGTTGTTGCTAAGTTACCAACTCATTTACAACAATTATTTACAGATAATATTACCTATCACATTAACCCTACTGGAACATTTGTGATTGGAGGACCTCATGGAGATACAGGTTTAACAGGTAGAAAGATTATTGTAGATACTTACGGAGGAAAAGGAGCGCATGGTGGTGGTGCATTTTCTGGAAAAGACCCCTCTAAAGTTGATCGATCTGGTGCCTACGCTACAAGGCACATTGCTAAAAATTTGGTAGCTGCTGGCCTATGTAAAGAGGTATTAGTTCAAGTTTCCTATGCTATTGGTGTGGCTGAACCAACAAGTATTAATGTTGAAACCTACGGAACAGCTAATATAAATATGACCGACGGTGAAATTAGTAAGATCGTAGAAACTATTTTTGATATGCGTCCTTACTTCATAGAGCAAAGACTAAAACTAAGAACACCTATTTATTCGGAAACTGCTGCTTACGGTCATATGGGGAGAACCTCAGAAATTAAAACAGTGACATTTTCAAACCCAATGGGTGAAACTATTTCCAGAGAAGTAGAAACATTTACGTGGGAAAAGTTAGATTATGTAGACAAAGTAAAGAAAGCTTTTAAACTCTAAATCTTTCTATTGAAGCATAAACAAGCACAATAATTGTGAAAATTTTCTCTAATAAAGGTCTGTGAAGCTTTGTAAAGGCTGTTTTTGTAAAATATAAAACCCCAAAGTAACCCTAAGGTTTTTAAAAAAGCTGGAAAAATGTTTTTGAGCTAGCTACAGACATACCGCTAAAATACAAATCTAAATAAAAAAAGCCCTTCAAAATAGAAAGGCTTTATAAAAATATTTTAAATTATTTACAGTTGGTAACGTAACCTAAGACTCACAAATCTAGGTAGAATAAATGTTTCATTAATAGATCGTGAAATATTACCTGCATTCACACTAGTTCTAGAATCTGTTCCTAATAAGTTACTCCCTATGAGTTCATACTCCCATTTGGCATCTCTGTTTTTTCTGTAAGCAAAAGTCATGTCCCAAATTTTAAATGAATTAGTAACAGAACCAGCCTGTTTTACTTCATTGAAAGAAAAATCACTTTTAAAGGTTAATGAATCCCAAATGTAAGCATCAAAATTTAAGGAAGGAACATGGGTAACCGTATTAAAGTCATCTCTATTACCACTAATTTGGTCTGTAAAAGATACTCGATATTCCAAACTCACATTGGGTGCTTTTGTGAAATTAGTTCCTATGCTGGTATTATAAGAATGGTTGTACAATAAGTTTTCATTTACATTTCCTTGTAAAAACTGAAAACTTTTAGAATAGGTGAAATTACCTCCTAGAGAAGTTCTTATTTTTTTAAATGTTTTTCCCACACGTCCAAAAGCTGTAAGTGTTTCATTGTCGAAAGGTGAATTTAAGTTTGTTCTAAATGATACAACAGACCCAGGTACAAAATTAAAATCTGTACTAATTTGATCTATGGTCTTCGTATAAGCTACTCTAGCAAAAACATTACTAGCGTTGTATAAATTATAACTTCTATAAAATAAACTTACATTATGAATACTTGCATTCATAACCTCTGAATTTCCTGCAAAAAAAGCATTATAACCGTTAGCTACCAACCCTTTAGCTAATTGATTTACGTCTGTAAAATTAACCTGTTGTCTATAATCAAACGTCAAACTTTCACTACGTTTAAATTGCATGATCATTTTAAACTCAGGTAAGAGTTTTTGAAACGTATCTTCAAAGAAATCTGTACCGTATTGAGAATTATTTGTATTGTATGCATGAGCTGTAAACCCTGGACTAAAAGTAAAAATACCTGACTTTACTCTATATCTTAATCCAAGATATAAATCTGTGAATTTATATTCTATATCATTAGCAGTCTGTAAATCTGTTCCAAAAGTAGGAATTGGATCTAAGGTTGTTCCTTGGTTATCTAGTACCTGAAAGAATCTAGAATCAAAATTTTGTTTGCTTAATATAGTACCCCCGACAATATTTAAATTACTTTTTTCATTTAATATATAATAGTAGTCTAATTTTGCATCTAATTGATTAGATTTCACCCGTCTATTTTGATTTAACTCATATAAATCTAAGCCTGTATCTAAACCTAATACGTTTGCTGTACTATCAAAACCATCAGCTGCAGGAGAATTGTTGTTTGTAGGATCATTTTCTAATAATGCTACATAAAATGGGTCTTCATCTTGTAAAAGATGTTTCATTTCCAAAGCAAGAATATTTTTTTCGTTGATGGTATAAAAATAACTTAAACTCTGATTAATTTTATAAGGGGTAGATTTTTCTAATTCTGAAATATCACTCAACACTTGCGAGTTTACATTATCTGTTCTTCGTTCGTTAGAAAACCTTCCTGTTACATCATAATTTACTTGACTATTAAAGTTCTTCTTGTAAATACTTCTAAAATTAAACAAACCTGTGTTACTAAATTGATCTGTTAGGCTTTGAACAAAATCATTTCTAGAAGGGTCATCATTAAAACTTTGAGTGGTATTGTTTTTTTGACCATTACTATTGCTAGACCATATTAAAAACCCACTTAAATCTAATTTTTCAGTTGGTGAGTAACTATAATTAACAGCACTTAATTTGGTTTCTATTCTATTAGCATTTCTTGAATTTGCATTTAAAAATCCTAAACCTGCACTTCCTAAACTTAAATTTGTTCCGTTTGATGGACTTTGACTTCTAAAACCACCGCCAAAACCTCTGATGTCATTTCTATCCAATACTACATCACCAAGATTATTAAGATCTCCTATGATATTAATGGTGTATTTTGGGGTATAATAAAATAATTTTGGCTGAAAAAGGTATAAATCATCGTTTGTAGCATTTCCTAACCCAGCGGTAACATCACCAAACCAGAAATTCTTTTTCCCTTCTTTAAGTTTTATGTTTATGGCTACTCTGTCTTGGTTGTCTTGAACTCCTCTTAGCTGACTAACGTCTCCGTAATTTCTTAAAACTTGTATTTTATCTACTGCATTAGAAGGAATATTCTTTGTGGCTAATTTTGTATCACCACTAAAAAACTCTTTACCATCTACCATTATTTTCTCTACAACTTTACCTTCCACTTCAATTTCACCAGCATCATTAACCTCAACACCTGGTAATTTTTTTAGTACATCTTCAAGCTTTCGCTCAGATCCGTTTTTAAATGAATCTGCATTATAGATAATAGTATCTCCTTCAATTCGAACAGGCATTTTAGACACAATTGTAATTTCATCTAACATGTTATCAT
>ENA-ORDR01000963-ORDR01000963.1-marine-metagenome-genome-assembly--contig:-NODE-963-length-13972-cov-3.575963_pt1 | contig 13972 bp, 10 predicted proteins | sample MGYA00240993_ERZ508538 | MGnify/ENA primary metagenome ERZ508538 (study PRJEB26207, sample SAMN05421999) | marine metagenome | isolation source: Monterey Bay, California, USA | place: USA:Monterey Bay... | reverse complement strand
TGATACTCTAAGCTATAAACCTCATTCCTTATCGGACCATCGGGATTGTAAGAGCTTTCGTATTCATTTTCTGAATTAAATTTTAATAATCCATTTGATGAATCAGCTACCCAAAGGCTATTTTCATTGTCGTACCAGGCGTATTTAATATTTTCAAATTTAGAATTTATAACTTCTGTAAAATTTTGAATATCAGAATAAATATATACTCTATCAGATTTAGTTTTAATTAGTTTATCATTATTAAAACTAATACTAATTGTTTCACTATCAAAATCACCAATAATTGTATTAAACGCTGTTACGATTTTATCGTATGTTTCTTCATTTTCATACAGAGCTATTTCTGACCAATTAGTATAATTTGATAAATTTTGAGAATTAGAATTCGCAAAGTATACTCCTTCAGTAGTTATTGCTACAATTGAGTCGCCTATAAAGGTACATCCATTTACACCAAAGATATTGTCAAAACTACCAATGTAATATGTATCTTTAATTTCTTCTTTTAATAAATCAATTACAACAATTCCAAATGAACATGAGACATAAGCTAGGTCATTATTTATTATGATGTCATTAACTTCTTTTAAGCCAATAATCTCAGCTCTTTTAATATCTGAGATATTTATGATCTGATTATTTTTTAACAAATCAATATTGCAGTTCTCATAACTTATAACTGTGATTTTTAAATTATTAGAATATGCAACTTTTGTAATGTTAATATCAGAGAGCCCCGTGATTTTTGACATTCTATTAATTGTATTGTCTAATTTGTTAACGTGAAATAATCCTCCGCTAGATACACAGTAAATCATATCTTCTCCTTCTGCTATATGTGTTGCTGAACTGTAAGATAAATAATCTTTCCAATTTCCTATTTCAACCTCTTGAGCATAACTGAATATTGGTATTAAAAAAAATAAAAGGTTTTTCATTACTTGGCAATATTAATAATTTACTATCAGATAACTTCTTAAAGAAAAAAAAATTGTAATATAAAAAGATATTTTATTTTTGCTTTTCGGCTTAGTAGTTCAACTGGATAGAATATCAGATTTCGGCTCTGACGGTTGGGGGTTCGAGTCCCTCCTAAGTCACAACAAAAACCTGCTAAAATTAAGCGGGTTTTTGTTTAGTCAATAATTATTCTTTTTTCAATAGTACCATCAGAATACCTATAGATCCTTAACAAGCCAACATCAGTACTTACTTTTTTCCCTAAATAATCATAAATTCTCTCTATTTTTTTATTCGAAGTCTGATTTTCTAAAGTTGTTGGTACACACAATATTTGAAATGTATCTGAAGTAAATACTTGATCTGATAACTCTGAATTTATTTCCGCATAGAAATGTAGAGGTCCGCTGTTAGGTGGATTAACAAATAAGTTATTTATAAATAAATCACTTACATAACCACTAGTATAATTGTTTCCGTCATTTGGTGTGCTAGAGCTAATTTTTATTCCACCATTTTGATTTTCTATTGTAAAGAAACCAATCAAGGTGTTTGTACTGTCATAGGAGTTGACAATTGCGTAGTTGTTTCCCAGTATAATTCCCGCTCTCAATTCAGCCTCTATAATTTGATTGCTAGTAGTCATAATTGCATATCCAATAGAATCTCCAGAATTTATTGATCCTATATCGAAATATCCACCGTCAGATGTAATTATGCTGTTACCTATATCTGGCTCATCAGCTGCTTGAGTAAGGTTCAAATATAGAGTAGTTTTCTCATTGCAATCAAGACTGTAAAGTGTATTATTTGTCTGTGGATTAAATGGTGCAGGTACAAATGAAGTAGTTATAAATGTGTCACTGGCTGACCACAATGAAGCCAATAAAGTTGTTGTATCATGAAATGTCATAACTTGCCACTCATACTGAGTATTTTGCTGAAGAAGCGGTATTGTAATTGCGTTATTTGGATGATATATAGGCCCTAAATTTGACCAAGAAGTTGTCCCTAGAATTTTATATCTTACTTTGTATCTATCAGCATTATTTATAGTGTCCCAATTTGCTACAGCGTTATAATAATTTATATTAGAAGTGTATAAATTACTTGTATTAGGACAATTTGATGTATTTGTATAAAACGTATCTATTACGGACCAACTTGAAAAATTAGAATTAATCGTATCGCAATATGATCTTATTTTATATATGTAATATGACAATGGCTGTAGATTTGTAAGTAATTTTGTTGTTAAATTTGAGTCAACATTATTAATACTTGTCCAATTCGATGCACTAATTTCTTTATAACGTATTCTGTAGTGATCAACAGCAGATCCAGTCACCCAATTTACTTCTGCATTAAAGTAATTAACATTTGTAGTATTTAGATTGTTTGGTATCGGGCACTGTCCACTCACATTTATTGTACAAAACAAAGCTATTATAAAAATATTTCTCATTAAACAAAGATAATAATTTAATTACAATGTTATTTTTATTCAAATTGCTGTAAATCAACAGTTTATAACATTTATTTATCAGTTGGTTATTTTTAATAAAAGACCCTAACACGCTACAGCGTCACGAAAGTCGCTTAAAATTGATTAAAATACTATTTTAAAGGCTTGAATATGTAGATAATACTTGAATGTCCGTTATTTGTAAATATTCCAAAGATATTTGAGATTAATCCCACCATAAAGCCTTGTATAAATTTCTTATTGCCTTTTTTATATTCTTCGCTAAGTAATGAGACATAAAATGAATCAAATATCATTGGTTTAGTTTTCACAAGCTTAAAATTATGTTTTTTCATAATTTCTTCTATGCTCTTTTTTGAAAAATGCCATAAGTGTATTGGGACGTCCCATGCAGCCCAATACTTTCCATAGAATTTGGCATCATAACTATTATGATTTGGAACACCTACAATAAGCTTCCCATCTTTCTTGATAATTTTAAGAATATCTTTAATCGTATTATTTAAATCTGATACATGTTCAAGAACATGCCACATAGTTATTACATCAAATTCATTCGTTTCAAATTGTTTTAAGGATGTGTCCTTTGATATCTTTAAATTATGGTTTTTAATTGCATTATTTCTTGCAATATCAGATGGTTCTATTCCAATTCCTGAATAGCCTAACGACTCACTCGCTTTTAAAAACTCTCCTGTACCCGATCCAATATCAAGAATCTTTTTGCCAGAAGCTTTATGCTTTATTAGTTTTAATTTTATATTGATAGACTTTTTTCTCGCATAATGATATAGTTTATTAAATACACCTGTTTTATTATTTGTGTGAGAAATATAATTTTCTGATTTGTAATAATTTCCCAGTTTTTCATCTTCTGGTCTTGGATTGGTAAATTTAAAATCGCATGTTTCACATGAAACAATTGTAAAATTCTCTTTAGACATAGTGTAGTCAATACAATCTATGTATGGTGCTATCTTACTAGAATCACATGAGGGGCATTTATTTAATTCAATCATCTTCCTAGATATATTAGTAAAATATTTATATCTGATGGTGTAACACCACTAATACGCGAGGCTTGACCTATGGTTGTTGGTTGTATCTCTTTTAATTTTTCTCTGCCTTCTGTTGATATAGAATGAAGCTTGTCAAATTCAAAGTCTTTATTAATTTTAATGTTTTCTAATCGAACAAGTTTTTTTGCTGTTTCTTTTTCTCTGGAAAGGTATCCCCCATACTTTATTTCTATTTCTGCTTGTTCTATTGCATCAGTATTTATGCTCTCCTTTAGTATAAACTCTTTAACAAGATCTATGTCCTGTAAATCAGAAATATTTATGTGAGGTCTTGAAAGTATTTTTTTATATTTTACTTTTTGAGTAATAATTTTTGATTTCTTATTTTTTAATATTGTATTAATTTTATTCAAATCCACACTTTCTTTTGATAGAAATTTAATGAGAAGATTTGTTTTATCTTCTTTCATCTTTAATTTAGATAATCTTTCATCTGATGCAAGCCCTAGCTCATGCCCTTTTTTTGTTAGTCTAATGTCGGCATTATCTTGACGTAGAAGTAATCTAAATTCTGCTCTTGATGTAAACATCCTATATGGTTCTTCTGTACCTTTTGTTATTAGATCATCAATTAATACGCCAATGTATGCATCTGACCGTGTCAAAATAAATTCAGTTTTTTCTGATATTTTTTGATGTGCATTAATTCCTGCAATAAGACCTTGAGCAGCTGCTTCCTCATATCCTGTAGTCCCATTAATTTGTCCGCAAAAAAATAAATTGTTTATTATTTTTGTTTCCAAAGTATGTTTTAATTGAGTTGGTGGAAAATAATCATATTCAATTGCATATCCAGCTCTAAACATTTTAACTTTTTCTAATCCTTTAATTTTACGCAAAGCTTTAAGCTGAACTGATTCTGGTAGTGAGGTTGAAAAGCCATTTAAATATATTTCAATAGTTTCTTTTCCTTCTGGTTCGATAAATAATTGATGCCTTTCCTTTGATGCAAATCTTTCTATCTTATCTTCAATTGAGGGACAGTATCTTGGTCCTGTACCACTTATTCTTCCGTTAAACATTGGAGAATCTTCAAACCCCTCCTTTAAGGTATTATGTACTTCTGGAGATGTGTAAGCAATGAAGCATGACTGTTGTTTTTTTAAAGAACTTGAATTCATAAAAGAAAAACTTACTGGTTTCTCATCACCAAATTGTTCTTCAGTTTGTGAATAGTCAATTGTTCTCCCATCCAATCTTGGTGGTGTTCCAGTTTTCATCCTTCCATGCGTAAAGCCAAGTTCAATTAATTGCTTTGTTATTCCCTCTGCTGCAGGTTCAGCAGCTCGCCCGCCTTTATAATTTTTCTGCCCAAGATGAATAATCCCATTTAAGAAGGTTCCATTGCATAGAATTATACTTTTACCAAATATTTTTATTCCCATTTTACTCACTAAGCCAATAACAGTTTCATTTTCGATAATAAGATTTTCAACTGTGTCTTGCCAAAAATCTATATTTTGATTTTTTTCTAGTGTAAGTCTCCATTCTTTTTCAAATATTTTTCTATCACATTGTGCTCTAGGACTCCACATAGCTGGACCTTTACTTTTATTCAGCATCCTGAATTGTATAGAAGAGTTGTCAGTAATTATACCCGACATTCCTCCAAGAGCATCAATCTCTCTTATGATTTGGCCTTTTGCAACACCCCCCATAGCTGGATTACATGACATTCTTGCGATAGTTTCAAGATTTTGAGTTATAACCAATACCTTTGACCCTAAGGAAGCTGCACTGTGTGCCGCCTCACAGCCTGCATGCCCTGCCCCCACAACAATAACATCATATTTATCTTCTAGTGTCATCTACTTTTGTTTTGTAAATAAAAATCCTCTTTTTCTCTCATAATTTTCGATTGTTTTTTTGTTTTGTCATTATACTTAAGCAAATGTAATAAACCATGTACCATCACACGGTTTAATTCTTCTGAAAAAGACACATTATATGATTCAGAATTTTCTCTTACTCTCTCAACACTAATTAATATATCACCACTAATAATTTTGTCAAGACAATAGTCAAAAGTAATCACATCTGTTAATGTATTATGATTTAGGTATTTAATATTTTTCTCTAAAAGATAATCATCATTACAAAAAATATACACCAATTCTCCTAATGTCTTATTTTCTTTTTTGATGATATCTTTAAGCCACTTTTTATTACCATCAAGTTTAATTTTATCAGTTTTAAAATATTGAAAATCAATCATTTGTCATGTTTTGGAAATATTTTTTAACTTTCTTTTTATAAAATGGATTTAATTGCAGAGGAACTGTCTTTAGCATTTCATTTTGCGAGTTTTTTTGTTTCTGATAATCTATAAAATCACTATTTTTATAATCTATTTGGAATTCCCATTCAGTTGATTCTCTTTTCTGATCTTTATCTTGTTCTCTTCTTGCATCATCAGCTTCTAATAGTTTTGAGAGAATTTCTTCTTGTCGATTAATGGTTTCCTGTATGATTCTATTATTTATTATATCTGTCTCATTTTCTTCCATTTTATTAATAATATTATCAATTTTTCCTTTCTCACCATTTTTGCCCATTTCATCTCTTAATTCCATCAATTGCTTTCTTATTTGCTCTTGATTTTTGGCTAATTCCATTAGTTCTTTAGATCGATTTTCACCTTTCTTTTCACCTTTCCCTTTTTCCCCTTTTTCCCCTTTTTTTGCTTTATTTATTTTTTCATTTAATTTTTTTTGTGCTTTCTTAAGCTCACTCATTGAAGGCTTACTACAATTTGGATTTGGTTTATTACAATTTTTTGGTTTATTGCATTGAGAGGGAGGTGAATCTAGCTCTTTTTGCATTTGCTCAAGAATTTCTGATAATAATAGTGCAAGGTTATTTGTTGATGTCATAACAAATTGCTGTCTTTTAGTCGCATTATTTATATCTCTTAGCTCTAAAGTTTTAATAGTTTTTTCAATATTTGAATTAATCGAACTAATTTCTTTATTGATTGTTGCTTGTATTTGTAAAACTCTTTTGCTTAGGGCATATAATGAATCTTGAATAATCTCACTGTTTTCTCTTAATCTTGCCTGTTTTCGAATAATTTGCACAAACTTAGAACTTCCTTTGTATGTGCTTCTAACCTCTGACATTAGTTCCTCTTGACTTAATGAAAGCACAATTAAATTATCTAAAATTTTACGCAATGTCTGCATGTCTTCTATTGGCCTAGATTCATTTGATTCTGTTTGCATTTTTTCCAGCTCATTCTCCAATTTTTTAATACTTTCTATAGCTTTTTCTTGTGATTTATTTGATTTTCTTTTTAACCCTTTTTCTAGTAGTTTTTTACTGCCAAGCATTTGCTCAGAAATTTCTGTCTCTAACTTTTCAGTTTTAGGAATGGCATTTTTTTTCTCCAGTTCCATATTGGCTTTTTTTATTTCTTCTAACTCTTTTTTAAGACTGTCCATTTTTTTGCTAATACTATCTTGTTTTTGAACAAGATCTTCTCTTGTTAAATCTGATTTAGTATTTAATGTTTCATCTCTTAGGTTTTCTTGTGCTTTTTTGATTTCTTTGATTTTATCAATTGCTTCTTGTACCTGTTGTTCAAATTCAAGTTGCTTAAAAAGCTCTAACTCTCTATCAAGCTCTTTTTCTAAATCACTATTTTCATCTTGAAGTTTTTCTAGTAAAGTTTTTAATTTTTCTTTGTCAGATTCTTGAATTTGTTGTTCCATTTCTTCAAGAAGTTTTTTCATTTCATCAGTAAAAACTTTATTCATTAATTCTTCCAGCTTTTTTTGTTTTTCAATCAGCGACGAGTTTAATTTTTCATTTATCTTTAAGCTTTTTGAATTTCTTTCGTTTGTTTGCTTTATTTTTTGTTCGAGATCTTTTTGCTTTTGTAAGATTTTTTTCGCTTTTTCTTTTTCTTCCCAGCCTATTTTATCCTTCTCAAGGATATTTTTATTAAGGTCTTTTATTTCTTTCTGAATATCTTCAGCAAGTTTCATCGACTGATTTATCTGTCGTCTAATCTTTTGATTTTCTTGATTTTTTTTGTTAATCAACTCATCAGCACTTGATTCTTGATAAGAGAAAGTTTGACTTTTTGTAAATTTTGGTTTATTAACGGCATCATTATCCCAAACTTTGAAAAAGTAATTAAGCTCCTGACCAGGTTTGATATTTAATCTCTCCAAGTTTATTGCATAAAAAAACTGCTCATAGTTACTTTTATTAATCTTAACTGTATCAACAAACTGAATTATACTATCATCAATACTTAAGTAATAATGAAATTGTAGGTTATTCACTAAATAATCATCTTGTATAATCCCATTAAATGATAATATATTATTAACTGAATCTAAACTCTGTTTAACATTTATTTTAGGAAATTCATCTTTGACTACTAATATTGAATACTCTAAAGTATCGCATAAGCTATTAGTATTAGATGTTATAACTGAATATTTTGAACTGTTGTATATTCTTTTCTTTAAAGATAACTGGCTTTCCTCTTTAAATTCGTGCTTTATATTATCATTTATTACAAACAAACAGTTATTACTATTTTGCAACTCAATATTCCATTTAATACTACTGCCTTCACTTACAATAATATCGCCATTATTCATAATAAATTCATTACCTTTATTAGTATAGGGAGGATGACTTACATTAATTTCCATATTGATAACTTTTGGCTGTAGTAAACATTCAATTATATAGGGCTTAGATATGTATCCGCCCCCATTAAAGTTAAAGTTAATATTTGAAGCAACTCGTTTAAATAAGAAATGAAACTTATTTTTACCAAGAGCTTTCATTTTATATTTATTGTTATTAAAAAAAATAGATATTTCTGATGGTATTTGCTCTCCTTCAATAAAAATTGTTAAAGAAAAGTCATCAAATTGATTACAATTTAAGTTTTCATTAAGTACAATATACTCAAATGGTGCAAGAGGTTCAAAAAAGCTATTGTGTTTTATAATTCTTGCAGAACTTTCGGTAATGACATATTCTTTACCAGAAATAAAAAAGAGTATTAGTATAAAAATAGGAATAAAAGCCCATTTAAGATATTTTTTATTTAGGGTAAAATCAATTGCATTTTTAAAAGTAATCGGAGAAATCTTTTTTATTTTTTGATTAATACTGGCTAGAATTAGATGATTTTCTTCATCTGATATTTCTGACAGCTCAAGAAGATTTAATAATTTATCATCGATTTCTGTAAAATGATCTCCTACAATTTTGGCGGCCTCATTATAATTTATTCTATTACCTATTTTGAAAATGTTGAGAATTGGTATAACTATCAGTTTGATAAAGACAATAATATTTATAACAATATAAGTCCAAAATAATATTGTTCTGCCTAACACTCCAAATGCAAAAAAATATTCAATTGACGTTAAGAGTATAAAAAATATTAAAAGAATAGCAACTACGTATATACTACCTTTAATTAGTTGGTTGTAATAGTACTTTTTAATAAAACTATTAAGTTGCTCAAATATTATTTTAATTTTTACATCCTTCATCAACGCAAAAATACAATTTAATAACTTTCCTATTACAGTTATATGATAAAGCGTATCTTTGAATCCCAAAAAAAAAGTATGTCAGAAGTTAGAGTAAGATTTGCCCCAAGTCCAACAGGACCACTTCACATTGGAGGTGTTAGAACAGCACTTTACAATTACCTTTTTGCTCGAAAGCATGGCGGAAAGATGATTTTACGTATTGAAGATACAGATCAGAAAAGATTTGTTAAAGGTGCTGAAGATTACTTGATAGAATCACTAAAATGGTGCGGAATTGAAATTGATGAATCTATTATTAGTGGTGGTAAATTTGGACCTTACAAGCAGTCTGAAAGAAAAGAAATTTATAAGCCGTATGCTGAACAATTGGTAAATGATGGTTTTGCATATTATGCTTTTGATAATTCAGATGATCTCACTTTAATGAGAGAAAAAATGAAAGCTGCAGGAGTGCCTTCTCCTCAATATAATGCTATTACTAGAAATACAATGCAAAATTCTTTAGCGCTTTCTCAAGATGAGGTGGACAAAAAACTCAAATCAGGTACACCTTACGTAATTAGAATTAAAATGCCACGAAATGAAGAGATAAAAATTAATGATATCATTAGAGGCTGGGTAGTTGTAAATACCAATAATTTAGATGATAAAGTGATTTTTAAATCTGATGGCATGCCAACTTATCACTTAGCTAATGTTGTAGATGATTATTTAATGAAAATATCACATGTTATTAGAGGGGAAGAATGGCTACCATCCGCACCACTTCATGTATTACTATATAGATATTTAGGTTGGGAGAAGAGTATGCCCAAATTTGCTCATCTTCCTTTAATATTGAAGCCAGATGGTAACGGTAAATTAAGTAAAAGGGATGGAGATCGTTTAGGTTTTCCTGTGTTTCCGATTCAATGGAAAAATCCTGACACTAATGAGCTAAGTTCTGGATACAGAGAAAGTGGATATATTTCAGAAGCTTTTATTAATATGTTATCATTTTTAGGTTGGAATCCAGGTACTACAAAAGAGATTTTTTCAATGAATGAATTGATTGATGCCTTTAGTTTAGATAGAGTTGGGAAAGCTGGTGCAAAGTTTGATTTTGATAAAACTAAATGGTTTAATCAGCAGTATTTAAGAGCAAAATCAAAAGAAAATTTAGCAGAAGATCTGCAAGTTATTTTAAAAGAAAATGGAATAAGTGTCAAAAATAATTATGTTGAAACCGTTTGTCATCAACTTAAGGAAAGAGCAACATTTGTTAAAGATATGTGGGATGAAGGTCAATATTATTTTATCGCTCCTACTACATATGACGAAAAAACTATTCGAAAAAAATGGAATGATCAAACGCCAAAGTTTTTAATTGAGTTTAAAGAAAGATTAAAAATGATTTCTGATTTTAATTCAGAAAATATTGAAGTAGAATTTAAGAAATATTTAACTGAAAAAAATTTAGGAATGGGGAAATTATTGCCAGCTTTTAGAATTTCTCTAACAGGCTTATCGATGGGACCTTCTCTTTTTGATATTGCATCTCTAATAGGAAAAGAAGAAACAATTAATAGGATTGAAAAAGCAATAAAAATTTTAGCATAATGGCATTAATTACAGTTGAAGGAATTAGAGTATTTGCGTATCATGGACATTTACCTGAAGAGGAGATTTTAGGAGGCCATTTCATAATTAATGTTTGGGTTAATGTTGATACACTAGCAGTTGAGCAAACAGATGATTTAAATGATACTGTTGATTATGTAAGTATTATAGAAATTGTTAAATCACAAATGGCAATAAGGGCCAAAATGATTGAGGTCCCTGCTAAAAGAATTCTAGATGCAATTTTGAAACTTAATAAAGTTAAAAATGCAAAAGTAGAAGTTGAAAAAATACAACCTCCTATTGATGCTTCTTTCGATAAAATTTCAGTTACACATCAAGCAGAGAATTAAGTTAAGTAATATAACGCATTAATAGAATTTTTATTCTAAGTAGTTGGCAATATTTACTTTTTCTGAAATAATTGAATTAAGTTTTTGAATATTAACCCTACATTGCGACATAGCATCTCTGTCACGCAGAGTGACTGTGTTATCTTCAAGACTTTGATGATCAACTGTTATGCAATACGGAGTCCCTATAGCATCTTGTCGTCTATATCTTTTTCCAATTGAATCCTTTTCTTCGTACTGACAGTTGAAATTAGATTGCAATTTTTTCATTATCTCTCTTGCTTTTTGTGGCATTCCATCTTTTTTTGTTAAAGGAAGTACTGCTGCTTTAATCGGAGCTAGAAACGAAGGTATTTTTAAAACTATCCTACTTTCTCCATTTTCTAGCTGTTCTTCTTTAAATGAACTACTTAGTATTGTTAAAAACATTCTATCAAGTCCTATTGAGGTTTCAATCACATAAGGAACATAGCTTTTTTCTATTTCAGAATCAAAGTACTGTAGTTTTTTTCCAGAATGTTTTTGATGTGCTTTTAGATCAAAATCTGTCCTTGAGTGAATACCTTCCAGTTCTTTAAAACCAAATGGGAATTTGAACTCAATGTCAGTAGCGGCATTTGCATAGTGAGCTAAGTTTTCATGATCATGAAAACGGTAATTTTCATCACCTAAATTTAAAGATGAATGCCACTTCATTCTTACATCTTTCCAATAATTATACCATTTTTCTTCTTCACCTGGTCGAATAAAAAATTGCATTTCCATTTGTTCAAATTCCCGCATTCGAAAAATAAATTGACGAGCAACAATCTCGTTCCTAAATGCTTTACCAATTTGAGCAATACCAAATGGGATTTTCATTCTTGCAGTTTTTTGAACATTAAGAAAATTTACAAAAATTCCTTGAGCTGTTTCAGGTCTTAAGTATAAATCACTTGTTGCATCTGCTGTTGATCCCATTTGTGTTTTAAACATTAAGTTGAACTGTCTGACATCAGTCCAATTATTAGTTCCAGAAACTGGACATTTTATGTCGTTTTCTTCAATTATTTTCTTTAGTTTTTCTAAATCATTTGAGTTAAGAGCAAGATTCATTTCATTACTTATATCATCAATTTTTTTCTGTCTTTCAAGAACACGACTATTTGTTGAAATAAACTCTTCTTTATTGAACGAATCTCCAAAGCGTTTAGCAGCCTTCAGACAATCTTTTGCAATTTTATCTTCAATTTTACTGATATGATCTTCAATCAACATATCAGCACGATATCGTTTTTTAGAATCTCTATTATCAACTAATGGGTCATTAAATGCATCTTTATGACCAGAGGCTTCCCAAGTTTTTGAGTGCATAAAAATTGATGAATCTATCCCTACAATATTTTCATGCATATTAACCATTGATTTCCACCAATATTGTTTAATATTATTCTTTAGTTCCACTCCATTTGGCCCATAATCATATGCGGCAGCTAAGCCATCATATATTTCTGAGGATTGAAAAACGTATCCGTATTCTTTACAATGTGAAATGATTCTTTTAAAAATGTCTTCATAGTTTGCCATACTACAAAAGTATAAATTATGTTATCAAATGCGTACTTTTGTTAAATGATTCAAATAGATGATACAATAATTTCTTTGGATGTATTTGAAAAGCATTTCGTTTGTGATTTAAATGCTTGCAAAGGGGCTTGCTGTGTTGAGGGTGATTCTGGTGCACCAATTACAGATGTTGAGAATAAGCAAATAGAATCTTTAATTAATGATATAAAACCATATATGCGATCGCAAGGAGTAGATCAAATTAATAAAAATGGTGTTGGTGTAATTGATAAAGATGGTGATTTAACCACTTCATTAATTGATAACAAAGAGTGTTCCTTTGTAGTATTTGATAATGGAATTGCAAAATGCTCTATTGAACATGCGTATTTAGATGGAAAGATTAATTTTAAAAAACCACTTTCATGTAATTTATTTCCAATTAGAATAAAAGAGTATGATGATTTTGATGCAATTAACTATGAAAAGATAGAGATTTGTGAACCCGCTTGTAATTGCGGCAGTAAACTGAAAATCCCGCTATATATTTTCCTTAAAGAACCTTTAATAAGAAAATACGGAAATGAATGGTATGAAAAATTAATTGAGGCAGCAGTTTTACTAGATAATAAACTGTAAGATACTTTTTTTTATTAGATTTGTGTAAAAATAGCACGTTATGAAAAAATTAAATTTAGTATTTCTTTGTCTTATTATATGTGGATCAAATATTTTTGCTCAAAGTATTGGAGATAAAATTAAAACACGATATAGTGAGATTTTTGGATCAAATGACAATCATTTTATGATTAGATTTAATCCTGTAAATTATGAAGAATCATCAAGTAGTTTGATTTTTAATCAAGAAAGTCAAACAAAAGAATTTCAATTCTTAAATAATATATCAATAGCATATATATATAATGATAAATTAGTTTTAGGAATTTCTTCTTATAATTCTATGTCTGATATTAGAAATGATGGTGAAGAGCCAATCATTGACGGCCAATTTTTATTTGGGAGAACATTTTATGTTGAATATGATATTTTTACTTCAATATTAAAAGATAATGAAAATTTACAGGCAATTCTAGATGATTTTTATGTTGCTATGCATGTACCTTTTCGTAAAAATGATGTAGAGCATGATATTAGCCAGATGGATGCAATTAAGATTGGATTTGGACTAAGATATAAACTAGTGAATTTTGTGAATTTTGATGTTGGATATAATAGATACCTTAACACTGATATAAACGATGGGTTTAATAAAGGAATAACTCAATTTGGACTTAGTTTCGTTTTTTAGTTTTTTGATCTTAAATACTTAAATTCTACATAGAAAGTACCAAATGGTATTACTGATGAAGCCAAAACTATAAGTTTTTTTCTGAAGCTCCAATCTTGATTTAATCCTAG
>ENA-ORDR01000960-ORDR01000960.1-marine-metagenome-genome-assembly--contig:-NODE-960-length-14006-cov-3.456601_pt1 | contig 14006 bp, 11 predicted proteins | sample MGYA00240993_ERZ508538 | MGnify/ENA primary metagenome ERZ508538 (study PRJEB26207, sample SAMN05421999) | marine metagenome | isolation source: Monterey Bay, California, USA | place: USA:Monterey Bay... | reverse complement strand
ATTTTAAGGTGTATTTCAATACTATTCCAAGAATTTTTTTGAATTGAATTAAATAAAGTTTCTCCTATATTTTCGGTAATTATTTGACTATTGAAAATAATTTTTTCGATATTACTGCCTAAAGAAACTTTATCTTTTCTAATTCTTGAATTGTGAAGTATTTCTTTCAATAGTGAAATTGCTAACTCATAGTTCAAAGAGGGAATTGATATATTAGTAGGGGATTTTCGTTTAGAATTATGTAAATCATCAATATTAATATATTCAAGACCTCCATAACTAAAAGAACAAAAAACATCAATTTTGAGTATTTCATTTCCAAAGTGAAGAAAAACTTTAAGTAATCCAAATCTAACAACATCTCTTGAAATCGTAAAATTATATTTCTTTGAAAGGTTATGTATAACATTAAAAAATGAATATAATTCATTCTCATTAATTACTGAAAAATCAATGTCATGGCTATATTTTTCAGGTAAATTTTGATACCCCCTTAATACAAGATAATCAACATTATTTTTCTCTGTTCATCACATTCACTCCATTCTGGAACTTCAGATTCGAGTTGCTTTAATATTGATAGATGATTTTCTTTTGACGCATTTTCGAGTAGTTTGCTTTGATTCTCATCCAGAGGCTGAGTTGCGGGTTTGACCCATCTCGTATTTCCGCTAGGTAGCCATGTCAAATTTGGATCTAAGTTGTCGGTAAGTGCAGTGAGACCTGCGTTCAGTACTTTGTACTCCATATGTGGTTTTGTCGGCCATACATAAGTCGGCATCCCCATTTGACATTTAGAGAGATATTCCCTACGTTTCCCCTCTAAGCCTACTGTTCTACCAAACAAAGCACGCGAATATAGCGGTGAGAAATATTCCATCGCACATGGAATCATGGATGACCCAGAATTTCTATGTATTTTTGCTAGGCGAGAAAATGGTGTAGTGAAATATTGAGGATAAGCATACATTCTTTTCAATGTTCGAGTACCTATTGTTGGGACCGATGGTAGTAAACCTGCCCAATTCCTACTGATTGATTGCTCATCAATTACATTCTTCATTCCCTTGTAAAAGGAATAGAACACAGAATTTTGATTGGGGATTCCTCTTTCATCCAGCTTTGATTCTGCTATTTTCATTGCTGTGGAAAGTGTGTTGACTTGCCTCGACTTCTTGAACAAACCTCGACCTTTTGGTGACATGAAATGTGGTCTTTTGAATTCGAGACAAACCATTTTGCCCTGTTCAATCCACTGATTCTCTATTACTGAATCATTTAATAAATCATCTAATGAGCAAAATCCTTGTTGTTTTAATTCTTCTAAAGTCCACGATTCGACCCATTTGCTTCGGCCATCTAACCTATCTTTGGGGATAGAAACTACAGAGTCGTGGTGAACTATCAGTTCATTGTCGCTAGTTAGACGAATATCAAGTTCAATTCCATCAGAGTGAGTTATTCCATGTCTAAGGCTAAGGAGAGTATTTTCAGGAGACTGACTCCATTCCTCGGACATAAGACTACGTGTTAGTTTCCATTTGTAAATGTGCCATGTTCGGTAAATATCATTATGTAGATTAAACAACAGGAAATAGGGAATGTCGTCACAAATGATATATTCTCACATGCGCCGACAGTATCATGAGCCCATATAATGTTATGATGCTTATGATTCTTTTACTCACTCCAGTTATCTGTTGGGTGTTCACACTTCGCATGAAGGGGCGAAGAATTCCAGTTAAGGACTGGGTGAAGGAATTTCATGAGAAGAGATATTATTTACACGCAATTGGCTACATTATTATTGTCAAGTGGAAATCAATTACAGATGCTCTCAATGAGCCAATTAAAGCAGATGTAGGGCATTGGACCGGATGGTTATATGGCTTTGAAGGGGAATTTACCAAATCGATTCAAGATTTATTTTACAACGAAACATTAACTACAATTCTAAACTTTCACTATCTATTCATTTATCTATTTCTGATCTATGTCACTACTGTCTATTATGCATTTAGTGGTGATAGAGATATGACTGACAAAGTTACAATGAATTATCTTCTGATATACGCTCTTGCAGTGCCTTATTACTTATTCTTCAATGTTGAAGTGACATCTTCTTGGATACCAGGCATGGACGCTCTATTGTATCAAGACGGGGCCTACACCAAGTTCTATGCTCTTCACGACCCTCTTGACAATGCTGTTCCCTCTTTGCATGTAGCCATTCCATTTGGAATATTGATGCTAAATTATCTCCATGTCAAAGAAAAGGGTGGTAAGATGTCGGAGTGGGAACATTGGCCATATCATGTTTTTATTCTAGTAAATACAGTTTTATTCTGTTTCTCTATTTTGTATCTCGGTATTCATTGGTTCACAGATATTCCTCTAGGTATGATAATAGGTGGACTAGGGGCTCTATTTATCCATCATCTGCAGCCTCGGCTTAGGAATGACCATGGTTCCTTCTTCAAAGGATTAACTAAATCTAAAATCAAGCGTCACTCAATTGTTGAAGGAATTGGAACCTTAGTCATGCTCACTGTAATTCTTATGGCTGTTAATTTTCAAATCGACCAATCTGATGAAAGAGTTTCTTACAGACTTGGGCCACAAGACTCGACTTTCGAAATAATTCAGGAAATTTCCTATGATGATACAGTCGATTCACAGATCACCAATCTTGATGATAGCCTGACTCTAGAGGTAGTCTACCTACAAGTCGTGGATAGTTTACCTGCCATGGATAGTGGAAGTATAGATTGGGAAGAACTGAAAACTCTGGGTACCAACTATACAATACCCGCAGGAGGTTCAATAGATATAGAAACAACACAACATAATGTGTTCCATTTTATTGTGCTGCATAATCCAGCAGATTCTTCATCAGATGATTCGGTATTGGATGTGCAAGTAGTGAATGATTATCATGAAGATAAAATGGGTTCTGCAATTTTACTATCGCTGCCTTCACTCTGGATGACGGTATTTATTTTGCACAGACTGCGACGATTGAAACTCAATAAGCGCTCTTTGATAGACTCCTCTCCATCTCATATATGGGATGAGGAAGAATAGTTATCGTTTGAGTTATGAGTTCGCACCGTTTGGGGTAATCATGGCCGAACAAGACTCTCTTACTCAGACAGTGACTGAGTTAGTAGAATCTCCTGGTGGTCAAATCTTATTAGATGTCAGAGAGTTCTTGATTTCTAGAATTAAATACATAGTTGGGATTTTTCTTTTAGGGGTTGTAATTGGTTTTCCATTGACCAAATCAGTCATATCATGGTTAATCGATCCTTCAAGATTGCCAGATGATGTAAATATAATCGTGGTTACACCAGTGGAATACATCTTGCTTCAATTTCATATTGCAACCAGCCTAGGTACTTTCTTGGTGGTATTGTATCTTTTCATTGAGGCGGTATGGAGAGGCCTAAGTAATGATTCGGTAAAGGAACGAATCGCAGAATTAAATCTTCGCCCACCTTCTTTTGGACCAACAGTAATTGTCACATTAGTTTCAATCTTAGGATTAGCATTGTGTGGGTTGTTGTACTCATGGGAACTATTGACTCCAATGATTTTACAATATTTGACCGATGATGCTCAGAGTGCTGGCATTTCTACTGAATGGAGACTGTCAGGTTACGTAGGATTTATTGTAAGTTTGGCTCTTGCTTCAGTTATAGGTTTTCAATCACCAGTAGCAACATTACTTGTCCTCCGTATGGGAGTATTAGAGCGTAGCCAGATACGTGGTTATCGAAGACACATCTGGTTCACAGCATTTATTTTAGGAGCATTCCTTTCTCCACCAGACCCACTTTCATTATTTTTGGTAGCATTACCGGTAGTGGTGCTATTCGAATTAGCACTGATAATTGACTCAGTTACCAGAAGAGGGTAATTCATCGTTGAGTCCATTGAATGGAACGACGGCATATCCTGGTCTGTGACCGTTATTACTACCATGGAAATCCGAACCACATGTGATTGACATTTGTACACTCTGAGCTTGTTTCCAGAGCTCGAAACGGTATGAATCGGGATGACCTCCATGAAATGCTTCAATTGAATCGACACCTTTGCTTTTACAATATTCAATCAATACCTCCGGTTTTACTCCATAGTACAATGGATGAGCAAGAGATACAAAACCACCAACAGAATGAACTATTTTTGTCGCTTCTTCGATACTAGGCTTCTGTTGAACATAATGGCCAGGCATTCCATCACCAATCCATAGTTCGAATGCTTCATTCTTAGTTTCAACATAGCCTTCCTCTACCATAACTTCTGCCAAGTGAGGTCTACCGATTGAACCACCTGCCTTTTCAAGAACTTTCTCCAGCGAAATTGACATTCCTAGTTTCTCTAATTGTTCAATCATTTTTATCATTCTAGGAAGACGACTTTCTTGAAGTGGTTTTAACCATGATTCAAATTTTTCAATACCTTCGTTCGAATCTTTGAAACTTGGAAAATAGGCGAGAAGATGCCAAGATTTTGATGCTCCTTCTCTTTCCATTCGGACTAATTCTTCCTCATCAGCATCCAAGCCGGGCGAACAAGTAATTTCAACACCAGGAATGAAATTAATATCGTGTTTATTAGCGGCTTCTCTCGCTTCATTCCATCCACTAATTGTATCATGGTCTGTCAATGCCCAGAATTTGACATTAGAATCCTTCATTTTCTGGGCGACTTCTTCGACTTCGTGAATGCCATCACTATGAGTAGAATGGCTGTGAAGGTCAAAATCTTGGGTCCACACAGTACACTGGATATGACCAACATCTATTGAACTTGTGATTTAGAAAAGACTGTCTAAGTTCGGCAATTCAGGAATTTTAGTGTCATTATCCTCTACCTTATTTTCTACTAAATCAAAGTCTGGTAAGTCCGGAGTGGGTGAATTACTAGCCGGAGAAGGTAATTCCAGTAACCCTAACTCTTGAAGGGATATTTCTGTTGCCGTCAATTCGTCTCCGTGGTTCGGTAGAGGGATCTCTTTTACCGCCACTTCAGTTGTGAATTTAGCATCTTTTTCCATCCAAGATAGGTCGGGAGTAGATGCGACTGATTGGTTCGGCAATGGTATGTTACCGATTGTACTTCTTTGGTCTTGAGATTCAGTCGGGTCGAGTAGAACAGTTTCTAAAACCTGAGTTGCATATTTGTGGGGGGCTGGATTAGAAGAGGCTTCAGCAGCAGAGAATAGACCTATTTCACCTTGGGAAAGTGAATCAATAGCCGCACTTACCTCACTGGTGTTTGGTTCATATTGAGTTCCAATAACTGATTCTATTATGTTCTTAGTTTGTGTATTGACTGTTTCTAGGCCAAATTGATCTGTATTTGTTGAAATCGAACGGACTACAGTTGGAGACGATTCTAAATCTGCAAATTGTTGTTCTACACTAGGATTTTCATTTAACTCGGGAATTTTTCTCTCTCGTGATGCCCAGAAACTTATGATGAAACTTAATATTGAAATAGCGACCAAAGAATAAACCATCAAATCACGAGTTTGGGCAGAAAATTGGTCTTCTGGAAACATCTTCCATAGAACTGCGCTGATTAGTAGGAGTAGTACGCCGCCTACGCGTCCTGCAACAGCAACTCTTGGAGCCTTGGATTCCATTCAAACGAGACTATTCGACATTGGATATGAGTCTTATCGTCAATTAGTCAATCTTTTTTCAGCAGACCTAACCGTATTTTCCATCAGCATGGCTACAGTCATAGGACCTACTCCACCAGGGACAGGTGAGAGCCATGATGCAATTTCTCCAACTTCAGGAGATACGTCACCAGCAAGTCTCCATCCTCTCTCTCGAGTTGAATCTTCTACTCTATTGACGCCCACATCTACAACTACAGCGCCTTGTTTTATCCATTCAGCCTTGACCATCTCCGGTCTTCCAACAGCAGCAACAATAATGTCTGCAGATTTACAAAGTTCTGGAATATTATCTGTTTTTGAGTGTGCAATTGTGACAGTAGAATCAGCACCTCTAGCGGTTAGAAGCAGTGCTTGTGGCATGCCAACATTTTGAGAGCGTCCAATTACGACTGCTCGCTTGCCAACAGTTTCAATGCCTGCCCAATCGAGTAAGCGCATAACTCCGCTAGGAGTACAAGGTAGCATTCCATCACTACGTCCTTGAACAAGACGACCTAGATTAGCAGGGTGGAATCCATCAACATCTTTTGCAGGGTCGATTAAATCTGTGAGCTCCTCTTCATTCAAATTGCTAGGTAGAGGTGACTGAATCAAAATACCATGGACTGAATCATCTTGATTTAACTTAGCAACAATATCTCTTAATTCCTCTTGTAGAGTATCTTCTGGTAACTCAACATGTGTGCTCTTGAGATTCAAGCGTTCACAAGCCCTAATTTTTGCTCCAACATACACATGGCTTGCAGGGTCTTTACCAACGATTATGACTGCAATATGAGGTATTATTCCCTTTTCTATACATGATTGGATTCTCTCGCTTAATTCAGCCTCTACTTCCATAGAGCAAGACTTGCCATCCAAGCGTCGTGCCACCATGAACAGTCCACATGCTATTGCTCCTTGAGCATTTCTTAATCTAAAATCCCTCCACCGACTGTATTTTCTCCACCCGTAGAAGTTGCAAATAATCTTTCATCATCACGAAATGATTTGAATTCAAGTGCATTTCCTGATGGGTCATTTAGAAACATAGTGGCTTGCTCTCCCACTTTACCGGCATACCTAGTATGCGGGTTTATGCGAAATGAAATATTTCTTTCAACTAGGCTGTCGCGGAAATTATTCCATTCTCTCCACTCCATAACTAGACCAAAGTGAAACGGAGGTACATTTTTCCCGTCAATTCTACCGCCATCGGTATTATTTGGCATGGTTTCTACAAGGTGAGAAACAATCTGATGGCCATGGAAATTGAAATTTATCGAGCGTGGAGTTCTTCTTCCTATGCTACACCCTATGATTTCTACATAGAATCTTTCTGTTTCTTCTAAATCAGATACAGGGAATGCCAGATGAAAGGGTCTCATATCCAGCCATTCGGCACACAGTTAACTGTTTTTATGGAGCCAACGGAGGGACTCGAACCCCCGACCGTCGGATTACAAATCCGAAGCACTACCAGCTATGCTACGTTGGCGACAACCAACCCAAACAACAATCATTCATGAATGAAACGGATGAATTAATATAAAGAAATGTAAATCTTTGGCGTTTAGTTTTTTTTCGAAGAGTTAACTCAAAGAGGAGATGCATGATGGATAATCCATGAGCGAAGGAGCAGGGTCTGGATTTCTCAATGCTTTTTCTCAGACAAAAGTTGGTAATGATACCATTTTTTCTTGGTGGGCGAGATACCAAGAAGCGGTTAGTGAAGGCCATGATGCCGTGAATGGAACCATCGGGGCTTTGTTGGAAGATAGCGGTGAATTAGCCATAAACAGTATTGTCGATAAAGTTGTTAGAGAATCACCTCCGGTTGAGATTTCTGCTTATGCCCCTTTGAAAGGTCTGCCTGCATTTCTTGACCTTTCTATCACTTTAGCACTCGGTGATGTGCGTGAGGAATTGGAAAGTATTGGTATGAATGTAACTTCGACAGCATCACCCGGTGGCTCTGGTGCACTGTTTTTGGCAGCAGCAAACTTTGCTGACAGAGGCGACAAAGTTCTGCTACGTGACCGACATTGGGGTCCATACGATGGTTTCTTGTCAGGTTGCAATTTGGGGATTGCAACATATCCTTTACTACCAAGTGGCGAAATTACTGACTCTTATCTGGATATTAACTCATTGAAAGAATCATTGTCAGATCTTTGTAGTTCACAGAGTAAAGTAATGTCTTGGTTGAATGACCCTGCTCACAATCCTACTGGACTTTCTCTAACAGAGCAAGATAGGTATGATTTTTTGAAGTGTTTCATAGATAGTTCACTGGAGCATCAGGATGTATCTCATACGCTACTTATTGATGCTGCTTACCATCTTTATGCAGACCAACCTCATGGTTGGGCAGATACGATTTGTCAACTCTTACACGATGGAATTTCTTGGCCTGATAATTTATTGGTGACCTTTGCCTTGTCACTATCGAAATCCCATACCATTTACGGACTTAGAACTGGGGCATTGGTCTCTATCCATCCCGATAAACAAGTCACCGATAGAATTGCAACTGTGATGGGTGTGACCGGTAGACAAACTTGGTCTGCCACATCTAGACTTGCTCAATATTCAGTAAGTCATATCCATGGCGATGAGGAATTAGCCAATTTATGGGATGGTGAGAGAGAGCGCCTAGAATTAATTTTGGGTGAGCGTAGAGAATTGTTCATCAAAGAGTGTGGTAAACTGAACGTCCCAATCAATCCGACACATGATGGGTTTTTCGCTTGGATGGAAAGTGAAGACCCAGTACATGTGGCTAATGAGTGCGCTAAACTACAAGTTTACTTGGTTCCTCTAACAGGTGGTGTTAGAATCGGTCTATGTGCGATACCTACTGATAAAATCCAAAGGGTTGCTAAAGCATTATCACAAGCACTTTCTTGAGGTCTTTTGATGTCCCGGAACCCTCGAGAGAATATGATTCTAGGCGGATTTTTATGTATCGCCTTTGGAGCATTTTTTACCGTTGGAGGTGTTTATTCTATGGGTGCTACAGTAGGTGTTTGTGGTATCGTACTTTTCATAATTGGAATGAGTTTGAAGTCTGATATTGGTATGTCAAAAGAGGCAATACATGATTGGCAACCAAGTTCGGAGATGCTCCCTGATGCTGGTAGAGTGATGTATCGAGTTGACGTCACTATAGATAAACCGGTGCGTAGTACGATAGTTTGTGGTCCCTGTGGGAATGTAGTAGTTAAAGACGGTCCAAGGCCTGCATCTTTCACCTGCCCGGAATGCTCAGTTTTATTATGGGAATTGGAAGAAGAATAATACCTCGACAAATAGATTTTTTATTCAATATTAAAGCATAGATTTGAAAGATAGATTCTTTCTCGAAGGTTCATGGACGCCTCTAAATTGCTCAACCCGGAGCGTCGAATGCTGAAAATGATGCAGTCTGAATCTTCCAAGGATTGGTCATTACAAGAGATATTATCGGCTTGTGATTGGAGTGACCAAGCAGTAGCAGTTGGCGCTGGATTGGGTTTGTCCAATACGGGTCTTGTTGTAATGGAAGAGAATGTTGAAAATCTCGTCAAACTTTCCTCGCAAGGAGCTTCTGCTTTAGAAAATGGATTACTTGAATCGAGGTTATGGTCTTGGATATCTAGTACTGATAATGCGGATATGACTTCTTTACAACAATCGTTTGAGAGACATGAATCAGGCCCAGGTGTTGGTTTGCTCAAGAGAATAGGAGTCCAACTAAATGGCGGCAAATTTGTATCAGATAATAGTGCTGAGGTTGAACAAATTATCTCTCAAAGAACAAGTTTTCTGACCAGTTTACCGGACTTGGTAGAAAATTTAGATTCTGAAATGATTGAACATTTTAGGGGAAGGAAGGGTTTCATTGAAAATCAAGAATCAATAACTCGGACATGGAAAATTACTGAACTAGGATTGTCAGTTGATTCTAGTTCATTGGTAGAAAAGAAAACTATTACCGAAATAACCCCTGAATTACTTCAAAGTGAAAACTGGAGAGACGCAGAATTCCGCTCTTTTGATGTCACCTTAGAATCTGCTACACCACGTACTGGAAGAAGTCATCCAATGCAAGCATTGATTGAAAGGATTCGTAATATTTTCTTGGAGATGGGCTTTTCAGAACTTGTTGAAGATTATGTTCAAACAGCAGGTTGGAATATGGATGCGTTATTTATCCCTCAAGATCATCCGGCAAGAGAAATGCAGGATACGTTCTATCTAGACAATCCATCGAAGATGGAATTGCCAGATGACGTTATGCAATTATGGTCAGATATTCACAAGCATGGTGGTGATACTGGGTCAGTTGGTTGGGGTGGCAATTTCTCTAAAGATACTTCACAAAAAGGTCTATTACGAACACATACAACTGTCAACACAATTCAGTATTTAGCAGATAATCCTTCAATGCCGTGTCGAATGTTTACGGTTGACCGCGTTTTTAGGAAGGAAGCAATCGATAGAACTCACCTCCCTGAATTCCATCAAATTGAAGGAATAATAATGGAGGAAGGTGCTAACTTACAGATGTTAGTAACTACTTTGAAGACTTTTTATCATAAAATGGGTTATCCTGAAGTTAGGGTAAGACCTGCTTATTTCCCATACACTGAGCCAAGTTTGGAAATTGAGGTTAAGTGGCGTGGCAAATGGTTAGAACTAGGTGGAGCAGGAATCTTCCGTCCTGAAGTTACTGAACCTCTAGGGATTACTAGCCCTGTTTTAGCTTGGGGTATGGGTCTTGAAAGACTAGCAATGCTAGTTTTGGGTCTAGATGACATTCGTCAACTATACATTTCAGATTTGGAATGGTTGAGAAATCAACCTATTATCTAATCAGCGCTTCTGCCACTCGGTGCCAGTCCACCAAGCCATGCTGCCATCGCTCATACTTCTCCAAGTATATCCTGACTCATCTGTCCATTGTTGCAGTACAGTTGGTTCAGCCACAGGCTGCTGGACAACAGGTTGTTCGATAGTTGGTTGTTGAGTGACGCTAGGTGTTTGCATAACAGGATTCATACTGTCGAGTTCTTGGCTAGCGGAGAAGTCCTTTACGGTTTCATCTCTTCCATTTCGCATGAACAAGACTGTTGCTACCGCTCCAGAGATGAGTACTAGGGCGACAATTATGATTATTTTATTCCTTTTCGCTTTGTCTTCGGAGGCTTGTTGCTCTATGTCTCCAACACCATCGCCATCAGAGTCTTTAGTTTCAGAATCATCATTAGGGAAAGCATCAGCATTATCGCCAACACCGTCACCATCGGTATCAGCAGATTCACTTGGGTCATCTGGGTAGAGGTCGGAGTTATCTCCAACCATATCTCCATCAGAGTCGACAGTTTCCGTCGGGTCGTTATCAAATGCATCAGCATTATTTCCAACTCCATCTTCATCAGAGTCCATTGATTCATTCTTATCTTTAGGGAATGCATCTACTGTATCAATGACATCATCACCATCGTCATCAGGGTCGACTTCATCAATGATATCGTCACCATCAGTATCCAACTTACCGGCATTGCTTGGATGACTTGCATCATCAGTGTCTAGTATGCCATCTGCGTCGTCATCATCGTCTGCGTTATCTCCAATGCCATCGAGGTCTGAGTCAGCGGTTTCACTTGAGTCCAGCGGGAATGCATCATTCACGTCACTAGTTCCATCATCGTCATCATCTAAATCCGAGTTGTCGCCAGTTCCATCGCCATCAGTATCTACAGTTTCCGAATTATCGGATGGGAATGCATCAGCATTATCGCCAACCCCATCAGAGTCAGTATCCGAAGATTCGCTGCTATCATCTGGGAATGCGTCACTGTTGTCTCCAGTTCCATCACCATCAGTATCGACAGTTTCAGTTGGGTCGTTATCAAATGCATCAGCGTTATCTCCAGTTCCATCACCATCGGAGTCTAGAGTTTCAGAAGCGTCGTTAGGGAATGCGTCAGCATTATTTCCAGTTCCATCGCCATCAGAATCAACAGTTTCAGTAGCATCATTAGGGAAGGCATCACTGTTATCTCCAGTTCCATCGCCATCAGAATCTACGGTTTCAGTTGGGTCGTCATCGAATGCATCAGCATTGTCTCCAACACCATCGCCATCGGTATCTACCCATTCACTGGGGTCATTTGGAAATTCATCGATAGAGTCGCCATAACCGTCTCCATCCGTATCCGTATCAACTGGATTAGTGATATTAACTATATCCGATTCAACTAATATTCCAAAATCTGTACCATCTTTAGGCTTGATTGTAACTTTCCAAACTTCTCCAACAGAAGTAGCAGAACTTGGCAAGGTGGTTAATCCAGAATAGGTAGATACAATATTTCCATCTTTTAGCCAATTGATTTGAGTTCCTGATTCTGCATCGCCGTCTGCATCAGAGTAAGTGTAGGTCACACTGATATCTGAATTAGATTCGGCATTTGAACTGGGGTTAAGTGCCAAATTTGATGCAACTGGTGCATAATTTTTAGCTACATTTTCAGTGATAGAGTGGGTGTCAGTACTCCATGCGTCACCGGAGTTTGCGCCATTCGAGTTAGCCATCAATCCAGCCATACTTACAGTCACTGTTCCTGAATTTACGGTAGGTGATACCCAGTCAAAAGTCCATGACGTGGAGCCACTTGAGGTGTGTGTGACACTTGCACCACTAACCGAAACACCAGTTCCTGCATTGCTGAATGAGCCTTTGTCAACAGAAACGGAAAAGCCACCACTCGAACCTGCAGATAGGCTCATGCTGATAGAATAAGTTTGACCTGCTTGATAAGCGGAAGGGAAATTATGATTGATTGCAGGTAGTGCATCTGAGTTGTAGTGACAACTGCAACCGCTACTACTGTTATGTTTACCGGTTGATGATGCATCTATTGCAGGTGATTGACTAGCAATCAAAATCATCATGAAGAAGCCTAAGATACCGAATCTCGTTAAGCGCATAGATTTGGCTCAACAATACCTCTTTTAAACCGATTGGTGCATTGATTAGACAAAGTCAATAGATGGACAAATTGAATAACATCAAGCAATACGATGTGTTATGCGCCTATTATCACAAGTTGATTTTGGGGTTTTCAAGCGTTCTGAAACATGGAAAGCGTTTGGAATCGCTGCACTGATGTTCGTAACAATCTCATTTGCAGCATTGTCAATGTTTGATAGTATGGATGAGATTTTTCAATCAGATGCAGACCCTGCTCCTGTTCCAAATATCGTTTTTGAATCATTGAATAGAACTGACTACGAATCACCTTTGGCTAATGAAACTGGATGGTTCAGTCTCGATGAACATATTGGTGATATAATAATCTTAGATTTTATGGCTCGAGATTGTGGTAGTTGTCATAAAGTTCAACAACATTTGGAAGATAATTTAGACTCTTGGCATGAATTAGCAAATAATTCTAATAAAACACTGAAAGTTTTTGCCTATGGTTCTTGGTATACTGAAGGTTTGGATTATCTTAACCAATCTTCTGGTGCATATCATGTTCCATTTTACGCTACAGGTATCGGCACAACAAATTCAGCAATACTTGAAGATGGTTCTACAACTGACCCTGTTAGATTGTTTACCACAGCGGGCACTGGCCAAATTCCAGTTGTAATGGTTTTAGATGAGGAAGGTTACATCATCGCAAGACAATCAACGGGAACTCCAACTGATGGATGGGAATCTTTTGATTCGGTAGTTGAAACAGCTTTAAGTGGAGAAATGGAAGATACAATCGATCTTAGAATTGCTTGGGAAGAGCCTTCAACTTCTTATGTTGCGATTTTTGTTTTAGGATTAATTCTCTCAATACTTGTCTACTTCTCACCCTGTGCTTTCCCAGTTCTACCAGGATTTATTTCTTATTATTTGTCTCTGGGCGCACGTGAAGATGAACTGATTGAGGCTGGTAAACTGAAGACTAAAATGCCTAGTCCAGTTGTAATTGGTTCTCTCTCAGGATTAGGTATGTGGACCTTTTTCTTGTTGATTGGAATAATTGCAATGGTTATGGGAGAGGCTTTTGAAAAGTCAGGTTTAGTGCACTACATAGCAATAGGAATCGCAATTCTCCTTGTTGTTCTGGGTTCTATAATGTTGCTTGGAATCACTTCTCATTTGATGGGCTTTGTTCAGAAATTTGTCGACAAGTACAGTACGACTGAGGATGATGATATTTTCACTCCAAAGAGAAATATGTACCTCTATGGTATTGGTTATGCTGCCGCATCAATCGATTGTACAGCAGCAGCAGTTTTGCCCTTCGTTCTGTATCTGGGGACATTAGGTTCTACAGCA
>ENA-ORDR01000958-ORDR01000958.1-marine-metagenome-genome-assembly--contig:-NODE-958-length-14021-cov-6.978342_pt1 | contig 14021 bp, 15 predicted proteins | sample MGYA00240993_ERZ508538 | MGnify/ENA primary metagenome ERZ508538 (study PRJEB26207, sample SAMN05421999) | marine metagenome | isolation source: Monterey Bay, California, USA | place: USA:Monterey Bay... | reverse complement strand
TTTCAATTTCAATGGCAGTATCGGTTTATTTACTCAATGATTACTTGATAGATATATATGGAATAAATGGCGCTGCACTATCAACTTTTATAGTTCTACTTATATTCACAATTTTAAAAATTTTATACATAGTTTTTAAGATTAAAATTCAACCTTACAGTTTAAATTCTTTGAAAATATTATTTTCAATCTTCATAGTTTATTTAATAAATTATTTTATAAACCTTGATTATAATCCATTATTAAATATATTTATCAGATCGGTTGGAATTACAATTTTGTACTTGATAATGATTTACTTTTTTGGTATTTCACAAAAACTCAAAAACTTACTTAATTTAAAATTTTAATTCTAAATATTTTTTTAGTCTTGATTTTTTTTCTAAAATTAGTTTTTTTGGCGAACCATTGAAAATTAGATCACCTCCATTTTCTCCTCCGTCAGGACCTAAATCAATTACGTTGTCTGAACATTTTATTAGATCTAGATTATGTTCAACAACAACAATTGAATGACCATTATCAAGTAATGAATCAAACGATTTAAGTAATTTTTTTATATCGTGAAAATGAAGTCCAGTAGTTGGTTCATCAAAAATAAATAATGTTTTCTTGCCTTTATTTCCTTTCAATAAGAATGTAGCTAATTTAATTCTTTGAGCCTCTCCACCAGATAGAGTAGAGGAGGACTGCCCAAGTTGAACATAACCCATGCCAACATCCTGTAATGGTTTTAGTTTATTACTTATTTTTTTATTTTCATGTAGAGAGAAAAAAATGATCGCTTCATCAACAGTCATTGTTAAAATATCGTCAATACTTTTTTTGTGATATTTAACTTTTAAAATTTCATTTTTGAATCTTTTCCCTTTGCAATTTTCACATATTAGACTAACATCTGCCATGAATTGCATTTCTATCTTTACGTTACCTTCTCCTTTACAATTTTCACATCTGCCACCATCAACATTAAAAGAAAAATGTTTTGCTTTGTAATTATTTAGTTTAGATAATTTTAATGAAGAATATAAATTACGGATGTCATCATATATTTTTAAATAAGTTACTGGATTAGATCTAGACGAAGTTCCAATTGGGTTTTGATCTATAAATTCAATTTCATCAATTTTTGAAATATCACCACTAATACTATCAAATTGACCAGGTTTTATTTTAAATATTCCCTTTTCCTTTAATAGAGCAGGATATAGTATTTTTTTAACTAATGTAGTCTTACCACTTCCTGAAACACCAGTTACAACCGTTAAATTATTTAATGGAAATTCTACATTAATATTTTTAAGATTGTTCTCTCTTGCTCCGTTAATTATAATTTTCCCTGCACTATATCTTGATTTATTAGGCTTAGTAATTTCTTCTCTATTATTTAAATATTTAGATGTTAAACTATTTGATTTTAATACTTCTTTTATAGTTCCTTGAGCTACTACCAGACCTCCATTAGAGCCTGCCTCAGGACCTATATCAACTATTTGATCAGCACATCTAATAATATCCTCATCATGTTCTACCACAATTACTGTGTTACCAAGATCTTTCAATTCTTTTAATATATCAATAAGTTTTTCTGTATCTCTGGGATGAAGACCTATACTAGGTTCATCTAGAACATAAAGCGAACTTACTAAAGAGCTTCCAAGAGATGTCGCTAAGTTTATTCTTTGCGACTCACCGCCAGAAAGTGTACTAGATCTTCTGTTGAGTGTTAAGTATCCAAGCCCAACATTATTAATAAATTTTAGTCTGCTATTAATTTCTTTTAAAACTCTTTTAGCTAATTCATTTTCGTAATTATTTAGTTTAAGATCATTAAAAAAACTAATCACTGAGTTTATTGGCATTTGAACTAAATCAGTAATTGATTTATTATTTATTTTAACATAAGAGGATTCTTTTTTTAATCTATTTCCATTACAATCAGAACAGGTTGTTTTTCCTCTGTATCTAGATAACATAACTCTGTTTTGAATCTTATATATTTTAGATTCAAGCTTTTTGAAAAAATAATTTATTCCCTTAAAATATTCATTTCCTTCCCAAACTACCTTCTTTTGATCGTTTGTGAGTTTGTAGTATGGTTTGTGAATTGGAAATTTAAAATTTGAAGCATTTTTTATTAAATCATTTTTATATTTTTTTAATTTCTCTCCTCTCCAAGGTGCTATAGCATTCTCGTATATAGACAAACCTGTATTTGGCACTACTAACTCAGGATCTATTCCAACTATATCTCCGTACCCTCCACATTTAGAACAAGCACCTAACGGATTATTAAAACTGAATAAGTGTTGAGTAGGCTCATTGAACTTTATATTGTCTTTTTCAAAATTATTATTGAAATTAAATTCTTTTTTAAGTTCTAAGTTTTCGACAGTAATTTTTCCTTTACCCTCATAAAATGCTAACTCTATCGAATCTGATAGTCTGTTTAAATAATCATTATCATTTTTATAAACTGATCTATCAATAACCAAATAAAACTCTTTTTTATTTAAACTATCTAGTTCTTCAATTCTTTTTATTTCATTATTGATTTTTATTCTAGCAAACCCTTGTTCTTTTATCAAGTTTAATGATTGTTGACTTTCAGAAAGTTTGTTTATTTTTTTTTGAGACATTAAAAGGAATTTATCACCTTCATTAAATTCTTTTATTTTTTTTAATACAGAATTTATTGAATCTTTTTTAACCTCTAAATTAGAAACAGGAGAGTATGTTCTTCCAATTCGTGCAAACAATAATTTTAAATAATCGTAAATTTCAGATGAAGTTCCAACAGTCGATCTCGGATTTGAATTATTCACCTTTTGTTCTATAGCTATTGCAGGTGAAATTCCTTCAATACTGTCTACTAATGGTTTATTTAGTTTACCTAAGAACTGTCTCGCATATGATGATAAACTTTCAATATATCTTCTTTGACCCTCAGCATATAGAGTGTCAAAAGCTAAGCTTGATTTTCCGGATCCTGAAAGACCAGTAATAACAATTAATTTATTTTTAGGAATATCTAAATCTATATTTTTTAGATTATGCATTTTAGCACCTCTAATTTTAATAAATCCTGGGTTTAATTTTTGATCTTCCAAATTTTAAAATAATCTATAAATATAATCTTTAAATCACTTTAAATATTTTATTTTTCAAAAGTATTTATTATTGATTTTCTTCCAATTTTTTTGGTTATTGGGTCATTTTTTAAATTCCATCCTCTTGCTGGTGAAAATTTTCTTCCATACCAAATAATTTGTAAATGAAGCTTATTCCAAAGTTTTTTAGGAAAAAGTCTTTTAGCGTCTTTTTCAGTTGTTTTTACGTTTTTCCCATTAGACATTCCCCATCTATACATCAAACGGTGGATATGTGTATCAACAGGAAAGGTTGGTATATTAAATGCTTGTGCTAATACAACTCCAGCAGTTTTATGTCCAACTGCAGGAAGTTCTTCTAAATCTTCAAAATTTTCAGGAACTTTTCCGTTGTGTTTTTTTATTAAAATTTGCGATAATCCGTGAATTCCTTTAGACTTCATTGGAGATAAGCCTACAGGTCTGATTATTTGTCTTATTTCGTCTACACTAAGTTTAATCATATCATAGGGATTATCAGCTTTTGAAAACAAAATTGGAGTTACTTTATTCACTCCAACATCAGTACTTTGAGCAGATAATAAGACCGCTATTAAAAGAGTATATGGATCTTTATGATCTAGTGGAACAGGAACTGAGGGAAAAAGTAATTCCAGAGTGTCTATTATGTAATTAATTTTTTCAGTTTTGTTCATAATTATTATGTAAATTTAAAAATTATAAATTTTAAAATATGTTAAAAATTGGAGATAATTTACCTCTCTTTTCTTGTCAAGATGACAAAGGTAATACAGTAACACAAGAAGACTTTAAAGGAAAAAATATTGTTTTATTCTTTTACCCAAGAGCTAACACGCCTGGTTGTACAGCACAAGCTTGTAATTTGTCTGAAAATTATGAAAGACTTACTAAAGCAGGTTACTCAATTTTTGGTGTAAGTGCTGATCAAGTTAAACATCAATCTTCATTTTCTAATAAATTTGGTTTTCCTTATCCTTTACTTGCGGATACAGAGAAAACATTAATAAATAGTTTTGGAGTTTGGGGCTTTAAGAAATTTATGGGTAAAGAATACGAAGGTATCTTAAGAACTACATTTGTTTTAAACAAAGATAGTGTTATAACTAACGTGATAGAAAAGGTAAAAACAAAAGATCATACAAGTCAGATACTTGATCTATAGTTTTTTATAACCGAAAAGATTTTTCTCTTTTATCAGTTTAGTAACTTTTTTTGGAATCATTTTTTCCCAACCTTCTTCGTTGTTCTTGATCATTTCTAGAACTCTTTGTGAGTAGATGTCGAGTAAAGCTTTATCAAAACCAAAAATATCAATAACCTTATTGTTGAATTTGAAAAATTTATAAAGATTCTTCATTCTTGGTGCAACATGAAGATTATTACTATTGACTATATCCCCGTTAACTTTCATTGGGTATAAAAAGATTCTTAAGTTTTTATAAAAAAGTTTACCAAAAGCTTCTAGAATACCACCACTTAAATGATTGTAATATTTTTCATCAAAAATTTCAACTAAGTTATTTACTCCCATTGTTAAAACAATTTTTTCTTGCGTGTAGTTTGAAAAATATTCGGCTAATCTGTAATATTCTTTAAAATTAGTTATCATAACAGTTAGCCCAAGGGAGCACAGAAGAGTCGCTCTATGAATAAAATCAAGTTCATTTACGTCTCCATTTGAAGTTTTTAAATTAGATAAAGTAATTTCAAATACAGTTAAATGTTTGTTTTCATCAAAATCTTCTTCGTGAGACATTATTTCAATCGATTTGTCAAACATGTCTTCATTCACTTTAGTAACAGGTCTAAAACTCCCCCTTATTGCTAAAATATTCTTTTTATATAAAACTCTTGCTGGTAGTATATTGTTTCCATCCGGTCCAAACATAACCGCTTCGGTCATACCGTTTTTAACTAGTTCTAGACTCATTACTCTATTGTCTACATTTTTAAACAATGGTCCAGAGAAATTAACAGTATCAATTTCTATAGCTTCAGGGTCAATATGATCATAAAGATATTTTAGTAATTTTCTGGGTTCGTCATGCTTATAATAAGCACCATATATTAAATTTAAACCCATTAAACCTAAGGCTTCTTGTTGTGCTCTAGCTTCAAATAAGTTAAATCTAACATGAATTAATATTTCGCTATAATCTTCAGATGAATCTGTTTGGAATTTAATACCCATCCAACCATGACCACGATATTTTTTTGCAAAATCAATTGTAGCAACCGTATTTGCATAAGTAAAAAACATCTTGTTAGGATGATCTTTACGATCCATTCTAGATTCTAGTAAATTAACTTCATGAGACAACATTTTTTTTAATCTAGATTCAGATACATATCTGTTGTCTGGTTCTTCACCATATATTGCATCACTAAATGCTTTATCGTAAGCACTCATTGTTTTAGCTATGGTTCCCGAAGCACCTCCTGATCTAAAAAAATGTCTAGCAACTTCTTGACCAGCACCAATTTCCGCAAAAGTTCCATAAATGTGCTCGTTTAAATTTATTCTTAAAGCCTTAGCTTTAATAGAAGGGATGTTTTCAAAAGGTTGATCACCTTTAAGAGAAATTGACATATTTTTAAAAATATTATGCTAAGTTAAAAAGTTTATCAACTAAAAAATATATTTTTATAAAAAATTATTTTGAAAATCACTTTTCTTGGAACTGGAACATCAACTGGAATTCCTTTGATTGGAAGTAGTCATCCAGTATGCTTAAGTAAAAATATAAAAGACAAACGTCTTAGATCTTCAATTAAAGTTGATTTTGATTCTCATACTTATATAATTGATTGTGGTCCTGACTTTCGTCAACAGATGATAAGCAGTAATTGTAAAAGAATTGATGGTATTCTTTTCACTCACGAACATGCAGATCATACTGCAGGTCTTGATGACATTCGTCCCTTTTGTTTTAGAAATGGGGCATTACCTATTTATGGTCATAAAAGAGTGTTAGATAATCTTTCTGTAAGATTCAATTATATATTTAAAACTGATAATAAATACCCTGGTGCTCCATCTGTAATTCCGAATTACATAGATTCTAATTCATATTTAATTTTAAACAAATGCAAGGTTCTTCCCATTTCATATCTGCATGCAGATTTACAAGTATTTGGATATAGATTTAATGATTTTGCATATATAACAGATTTGAAAACAATTGACAGTAATGAAATAGAAAAGCTTAAAAACTTAGATGTTTTAGTATTAAATACAATTAGAATTGAACCTCATTTTTCACATTTAAATTTGGAAGAAGCATTAGATTTAATAAAAATAATAAATCCAAAAAAAACTTATTTAACTCATATAAGTCATATGTTAGGGTTTCACGATGATGTTGAAAAGGAATTGCCAGAAAACATTCACTTATCTTATGACGGACTAGTTATTGAGGTGAATTAATTTTTTCATTCATCCATTTTAACATAGATTTAAAATTATCAGGAGATACTCCATGGCCTATCGGATATTCTTCGAAGATATAGTTAACTTCATTTTGATTTAATATTTCTAAACTTTGTTTAGAAAGTTCAAATGGAAGTATTTCATCTTGTGTCCCATGCGATACATAAAAGGATAGCTTTTTAAGAGATTTAATTTTCAAAATGTCAATTATATTTGGATCAAATGCTCCACTTAATGATATTACGTTATTAACTTTTTCAGGAAATGATAAAGCAACAGCATTAACTAACATGGATCCTTGACTAAAACCCATTAGTGTGATATTCTTTTTGTCAACATTGTACATTTCAATACATTGATCAATACTTTTTACAATTTTATCTCTTGATTCTAGTGCTTTAGCTATATCATAGGATTTGTTTCCATTAAAATCTAATGAAATGTTATACCAGGCATACCCATCATTTTGTATTTCAATATCTCCTCTTAACGAAATTATAGTAATATGGTCAGGAATTGCTCTGGAAAATGAAAATAAATCTTTTTCATTACTTCCATAACCATGAACCATAATTAGAAGAGGGGATGGGATGTTTTCTAAACTTGACTTACGAATTAAATGATAAAAAGGTAGTTTGTTATTCATTAATTGTAACCATATTTTCATTTATTACTCCAACAGCTTTTCCTTTCATTTTCATTCCTAAGAAAGCACTATTTTTTGATTTAGATAAAATATCAGTTTTAGAAAACTCATAATCATTAATAGTAAATAAAGCTAGTGATGCTTTATTGCCGATTTTGAGTTCAGGTTTTTCGATATTGAAAATTTCACGTCCTCTTGTTAAAATTTCAATAGTTTTATTTAAATCGAATAATGATAGTAATGATCCAAATAAAGATTCAAGTCCAATTGTACCATACTTAGCGCTTCCAATATCAGTTTTCTTATTTTCTAAATCAATTGGAAAATGATCACTTGTTACCATGTCAATAATTCCAGATTTAACACCCTTAACTAAGGCTAATCTGTCTTTCTCTTCTCTTAGTGGAGGTAAAACTTTAAATCTTGTATCAAAATCTTTTAGTTTTTTATCATTAAAAATTATATTGTGTACAGCAACACTGCATGTGACATTCAAACCTTTAGATTTTGCTTTTTTAATTAGTTCTAAGGATTTTTTTGTTGATATAGTAGGTATGTGTAATTTACCACCAGTATATTCTAAAATATGTAAGTCTCTAGCAATTTGAATCTCTTCTGCAAAATTAGGTATACCTTTAATTCCGTAATTTACACTTATAAGACCTTCATTTACAAGACCTCCCTTTGCAATAGAGTTGTCTTGAGGAAAAGACATTATAACATGATTGATTTCAAACGACTTTTTGTCATTAGTTTGGCAACTAATAAAGACAATGGCTACACTAAAAAAAACAATTAATTTTTTCATGTATAAAAATATTTATCTAAAGTTAATTTATGAATTTGAATTTAAAGGCAAATTAAAAAAACATTTCTATATTTAAGAAATGAAGGCAATAAAATACTATTACAGACATTTTGGATTCTTTCCTTACGTTTTAGTTTGGTTTTTAAGAAATTGGATAGAAATTCCAAGTTTTATTTCTTTTCCTCTTGGATTAATAGCCATTTCATGGATAATTTTTGTTATTTACACAGTTGGTTTTAGAGATCTAGGGTAGTTATAATTATACCGTTCTTAACAAGAATAAATTTTAATCATAAATATGTGAATAGATTTTTAAAATTGAATCTCCCTATAAAAATTGGGGTTTTATTATTAGTTATTGGAACCTCACCACTACTAATAGTAATTTTAACGGACAGTTTAGGAATTATTGACGCTCCCAATCCAGTAGGCTTTGGTATTATGTTTTTTATAACTTTTTGGCCCGCAATTATTTTAATAATAATTGGAATAATACAAAAGGTTCTAAAAAAGTAATCTTTATTTAAAAAACTATACTTCTCTATCTATTAAGTCTGTTACTACATAATATCTAGGATCATCTATAGATTCTTCAATACTATCAGAAATAGATGGATTTGCTTTTAAAAGCAAAACCTTACACTCAGGACTTAAATGAGTAAGAGTAACTTTCTTCTTCACACTTGTATATTTCTGAATTATATTTTCAATTGACTCAATTCCAGAGTGATCACTTACTCTAGATTCTATAAAGTCAATTTCAATATTTTTTGGATCATTTTGAATATCAAATTTAGAATTGAAATTCTGAATAGAACCAAAAAATAATGGACCCCAAATTTCATAAACTTTAGTTCCATCATCCTTTATACGTTTTCTAGCTCTAATCATAGTAGCATTTTCCCAAGCAAATACTAAAGCTGAAATTATAACTCCAACAATTACTGCTATTGCTAAATCTTGCCAAACCGTTATAGCAGAAACTGTAATTAAAACAAAAGCATCTGATTTTGGAATCTTATGTAAGATTCTAAAACTACTCCATGCGAAAGTACCAATAACTACCATAAACATAACTCCTACCAATGCTGCAATTGGAATCTGTTCTATAATGTTTGAGCCAAAAAGAATAAAACATAATAAAGATATTGAAGCTACAATTCCTGACAAACGTCCTCTTCCTCCAGAATTTACATTTATTATTGATTGACCTATCATTGCACAGCCTCCCATTCCTCCAAATAAACCATTTAAGAAATTTGCTCCTCCTTGAGCTAAACATTCTCTATTTCCACTACCACGGGTTTGGGTAATCTCATCAACTAAGTTAAGAGTCATTAATGATTCTATTAAACCTACAGCTGCTAGTAATACTGCAGTAGAAATTATCAAATCCCAGTATCCATCTATTGTATAAAACAATTCAAAAATTTGACCTTGAAACACAGGTAAACTTCCTTTTAATCCTTCTCCACCTCCGTCAGATATAAATGACCCTACAGTGGAAACATCTATATTACCCAAAACTGTAATTAATGCTACACTAACAATAGCAACTAAAGCAGCAGGAACTTTAGTAGTTATTTTTGGTAGATAATACATAATAAGCATAGTAGTTCCAATTAACGCAAGCATAGTGTAAAGTTCTGCTCCACTAATCCATTGTGCACCATTTATTGTGCTTTTCTGAAACAATCCTAATTGAGATAAGAATATTACGATTGCAAGTCCATTTACAAAACCCATCATTACCGAATGAGGAATTAATCTTACAAATTTTCCTAATTTAAAAACACCAGCTAAAACTTGAATCAACCCAACTATTAATAAAGTAATAAACAACCAATGGAGACCTAGATTATCAACAGGATTTAATAGAGACTCCCCTACTTCATTTCCTTTTTGAATCATATGTATCATAACAACTGCCATAGCACCTGTAGCTCCTGAAATCATTCCAGGTCTACCTCCAAATAAAGCTGTTATTATACCCATTATAAAAGCACCGTAAAGACCAACTAAAGGATCTATACCCGCAATAAAAGCAAAAGCTACGGCTTCTGGAACCAGTGCAAGTGCTACAGTAAGGCCAGAAAGGATATCGTTTTTAGGATTTTGACTAAAGTTTTTTAGTATTTTTTTCAAAAGAAAATATTTAAAATTTTAAAGCCGCAAAACTAATATTTATCACTTATATACGTTGTTAATTATAAAAAATTTCAAATGTTTTATCTTATTCTAAAGTTGTTATATGAATTACTGACTATTTATCAACAATAAGTCATAAATGTTGTCATATTAGTTGTTATCTTTATTTATGGATCATTTAGAAATAGAAAATAAATTAAGACTATTAAAAAATAACTGGAAACTGATTAATAATAAAATTCAAATTAATTTAAAATTTTCAAATTTTAATAAAGCTTTTGATTTTATGATAGAAATTGCCAAGGAATGTGATCGGTTAAATCATCATCCTCTTTGGACTAATGAATACAACAGGTTAGAAGTAATTCTTTTTACTCACGATAAAGGATCAATTACCGAACTAGATTTTAAACTAGCTGAAATAATTGACAAAAAATTAATTAATTTAAAATGAAGAAAAAACTAATAATAGCAATTATAGTTATTCTCGTTATCTATCTATGGGCTGAATTAGGTGTTGGAATATTTTTTCAGGATTCTTGGGGCGGAGATTGACTAAACATTACTCGGTTTTATCAAAAAACATATTAAGATTCAAATCTCTTGAAATTAAATAAACCTTGTCGCCTTTTTCTTTACGTTTTCTAAGATTATTTAATTTAATTTTTTCAGGCTCAGTTAATTTTTCCTCTAACAATTCTAATTCTTCAGGATTTCTTGGAAAATATAATTCATCGAATTTTTTGTATCCTATAAAAGGAAATGAGGGTTGATTTACTTCAAACTCATCTCCATAACTAATTTCATTATTTTGAATTGACTTTAAAACTTCATCAGAATTTGAATATTTGTCCATATCAAGTCTTAAGCAAACCTTACTTTGTTGATCGATAAACCATATGCAGTTTGAAATTCTTAAGATTTCTCCTAATGAGCTTCTAACTGATTTTTGTTTTAAAATTGAATTTAAAAAAGTTGTTTCTAATACTGATTTATATCCATTATTATAATTTGAAAAATGATCAAAATTATATTCAGTAACTGTAACATAATACTTTATTTCTCTCCACTTTTTTACAGTTTTAAAAACTGGAACTATTAAGGTTTTTTTTGTTATACCTTCTCTATTTATAATTATTTGGTAGAAAGAAAGTAAAATCAAAATAACTAATACTGGTGCAGTATATATATTTAGAAAATCTAAACTACCTTCCAAAATCGAATAGAAAGTAAAGGATAAAGCAAATATTAATAATTTGAAGTTCACTTTTGTTGATTTAATTTCTTTCATATTCAAAATTTTCACTAAATATATTAAAAACATTCAAAGAGGATGTTTTAACTAATTTTAAATAAAAACCTATATTTAGAAAATGGACAAAAAATTTATTTTAGCCTGTATAGTTTTAATGTATGCTTCATCTGTATATTTTATATTTAGAAGCCAATATATTATGGGGGGTATTCAAATATTAATGGGCTTATTATTCACTTATTTGTACTCAAATAAAAAATAAGATTGAAATTAGACGTTTATAAAATTAATGCTTTCACTAATAAGATGTCTGGAGGAAATCCTGCCTGTGTCATACCTTTAGATTCGTGGCTTGAAGATGATTTAATGCTATCTATAAGTAAAATAAACAGTGTTGCTGAAACGGCTTTTTTCATTCTTAAAGATGATACTATTCTTTTAAGATGGTTTACTCCAGAAATAGAAATGGATTTGTGTGGGCATGCTACATTAGCAACAGCACATTGTTTAAATTCAATTTTAAATCACCCAAACAAATCAATTAGATTTGAAACTAAAAGCGGAGAAATTACTGTAGATTTTAAAGATGATAAATATCATATGGATTTTCCAACAAGAATACCTTTAAAATCAGATTTACCAAAATTAATTTCTAAATCACTAAACTTAAAACCGTTAGAAGTTTACAAATCAAGAGATTATTTGTTGATTTATGATTCTGAAGAAGATATCAAAAAAATTAAAATCAATACTAACTATTTTAATCAAATAAACTTAGATCCTGGTGGAGTTGTTGTAACTGCTAAAGGAACTAATTCTGACTTTGTATCTAGATATTTCACTCCCCAATCAACAATTCTTGAGGATCCGGCTACTGGATCATCACATTGTTCTTTAATTCCTTTTTGGTCCAAAAGGCTAAATAAAACTCATTTAACTTCAATCCAGCTTTCAAAGAGAATTGGTGAATTTGAATGCATAAACCATTCAAAAAGAGTTACAGTAATTGGAAGTGCTGTGAATTATTCAAAAACAACTATTACTATTTAATTTTACTATATTGATATAAACTATTTTAACATGAAAAGGTTTTTATTAATTGTTTTTATTGTCTTTAATTCTTGTATTAGTCCAATCGAAAATAAAAAACCAAATGTCATAATCATAATGACAGACGACCAAGGTTTTGGAGATTTAGGGATTAATAAAAATCCTAATATAATAACCCCAAATATTGATCAATTCGCAAGTGAAAGTGTTCAGTTTGATAACTTTTTTGTTTCGCCTGTGTGTGCTCCTACTAGAGCTAGCTTGATGACTGGAAGATATTCTCTTAGAACAGGTGTTAGAGACACTTATAATGGAGGTGCAATCATGTCAAATACTGAGACTACAATTGCAGAAATTTTAAAGGAAGCTGATTATTCAACAGGAATTTTTGGAAAATGGCATTTAGGAGATAATTATCCATTTAGACCCTCAGAACAAGGCTTTGATGAATCTATAATTCATCTGGCTGGAGGAATTGGGCAAGTTGGAGATTTTACTAATTATTATAAAGGAAATACAAGTTATTTTGATCCTATTCTTTGGAAAAACAACAAAAAAAATCAATACGATGGTTATTGCTCTGATATTTTCGCTGAAAATGCTGTAAAATTTATTGAAAAAAACAAAAACAAACCCTTTTTCTGTTATTTGTCATTTAATGCTCCACATACTCCTTTACAGGTTCCAAAAAAGTATTACAATATGTACAAAGATTTAGATCCCGAAGTAGGTTTTAAGGATGAAAGTCTAGCGTCAAAAATGAGTGAAAAAGATAAAGAAGATGCAAGAAGAATATATGGGATGGTAACCAATATTGATGATAACGTTGGTAAAGTATTAAACAAATTAACAGAACTAGGAATTGAAGAAGAAACTATAATAATTTTCATGACTGATAATGGCCCTCAACAATTTAGATACAATTCTAATATGAAAGGGCTAAAAGGAACAGTCTATAATGGAGGCACAAGAGTACCATTTTATATTAAGTATGCTGAAAAATTTAAAAATTCTAAAGTGATTAGTAGAATGTCCGCTCACATTGATATCTTACCAACAATATTAGAGTTGTGTAATTTAAAAATTCCTAGTGACAGAAAAATAGACGGACAAAGTCTTGTTCCTTTAATTAACTCCAAACCTTTTAATGATAGGCATTTGTTTTCATATTGGACTAGAAGATTTCCAGAAAAATATATAAATATGTCTATTCAAAATGATAATTATAAACTAGTAGGAAATAATGATTACAATGGTAAAATTAAAGACTTTGAATTATATGATTTAATTGCTGATCCGTTGGAAAGTAAAAATGTAATTAATCAAAACATTGAAATAGCAAAATCTTTTAAAATAGAAATGGACAATTCTATTGATGACTTATTAAGTTCTGAAAATATTAAAAATCCACCTAGAATAATTATTGGCTCAGAATTTGAAAACCCTACAGTTTTAAATAGAAATGACGCTTCAGGAGAAAGAGGGATTTGGGCACAAAATGATATTTATTCTTATTGGAAAGTAAATTTTAAAAAAGGAACATATGATTTTAA
>ENA-ORDR01000947-ORDR01000947.1-marine-metagenome-genome-assembly--contig:-NODE-947-length-14121-cov-3.862931_pt1 | contig 14121 bp, 15 predicted proteins | sample MGYA00240993_ERZ508538 | MGnify/ENA primary metagenome ERZ508538 (study PRJEB26207, sample SAMN05421999) | marine metagenome | isolation source: Monterey Bay, California, USA | place: USA:Monterey Bay... | reverse complement strand
AGCTGTTGCAAGTTCTGATTTGGAAAGTACAGCAGGTAAAATACAGATTGCTGCAAGTAAAAATGCAAGCCATACAGAAGTTCCTGTTTTTGCAGCTGCAATGCCTGGTAATACAAAAATTCCTCCTAACATTCCAGCAATGCTAATTGCTATTACTGATGATAAATTTAGTTTTCTTTTTAAATCATTCATTAATTACAAATATAGATATTAGTTTAAATTATTTAATAAAAATGATCCCTAATTGTTAAATTTGCAAGAAAAATAATAATGAAGAAATTAGTCCTCTCGGATTTGCACGAAAGCTTAGGATCAAAAATGGTAGAATTTGCTGGATATTTTATGCCTATTCAATATAAAATGGGAGTAAAAGAAGAACATAGGCTTGTAAGAGAGGAAGTTGGTGTTTTTGATGTGTCACATATGGGAGAGGTATTTGTTAGTGGAAAAAAGGCATTAGAATTTTTACAATATATTACTTCAAATGATGTAAGTAAACTTACTCCAGGAAATGTACAATATACATGTTTGCCAAATAATGATGGTGGAATTGTAGATGATTTCCTTTTGTATATGTTAGAAGAAAATAAATATTTACTTGTTGTAAATGCATCTAATATGGAAAAGGATTTAAAATGGATAAATTTTCATAATTCTTTCGGATGTGTTATTGATAATCAGTCAGATAATTACTCATTATTAGCTGTTCAGGGGCCAAAATCAATTGATTTGTTACAAGAGATTACAACTGAAAATCTTTCAGAAATAAAATATTATAAATTTAAAATAGGAGAGATTGGAGGAGTGAATGATGTTATTTTATCAAGAACTGGATATACAGGAGAGATTGGTTTTGAGTTATATGTAAAAAATGAAGATGTAATAAAATTATGGAATGCATTATTCTCTACATCAATAAAATTAGAAGCAATAGGACTAGCCGCTAGAGATACTCTCAGGTTAGAGAAAGGATTTTGTTTGTACGGAAATGATATAAATGATACAACTTCACCTATTGAAGCAGGACTTGCTTGGATTACAAAATTCTCAAAAGAATTTGTAAATTCAGACAATCTGAAAAAGCAAAAAGAAGAAGGAGTGTCAAGAAAGTTAGTTGGGATAGAGTTAGTGGAGAAAGGGATTGCTAGAAAAGATTATACAATTGTAAATAAAACTGGAGAAGAAATAGGAGTAATTACTTCAGGTACTATGTCTCCAACATTAAATAAATCAATAGCTTTAGGTTATGTTTCTTCAGAGTATAAATCTGTTGACTCAGAAATATACATTCAGGTGAGAAAGAAACAGATAAAAGCTAAAGTTGTATCTTTGCCGTTTGTAAAATGAGAAATTTAAGTGTATGTCTTACTTCAGATTTGTTTCATCATTATGATGAGGGCAATAAACTTGTAGTAGTTGTAGATATTTTACGAGCAACTTCTGTTATTTCCACTGCTTTTCATTATGGTATAAAAGATTTAATTGCTGTTAGTTCGGTTGATACAGCAAAAAAGTACTTAAATAAAGAAAATTATATTGTAGCTGCAGAAAGAAATGCAGAGCCAATTGAAGGGATTCCATTTGGTAATTCTCCTTTCCAGTATATGAATGAAAAGGTAAAAGAAAAAACTTTAGTTTTAACTACAACTAATGGTACAAAATCAATAAAATTAGCAAAAAATCATGAAGTTATTTGCGCTTCATTTGTAAATGAAAATGCAATTGTTAATTACATACTTAATTCTGATAAAGATGTAGTAATACTTTGTTCCGGATGGAAAGGTCTTCCGAATATGGAGGACTCTATTTTTGCAGGTTCTTTATCAGAAAAATTATTAAAAACTACAGAGTTTCTTACAAAGTGCGATTCAGTTTTATCATCCATTTCATTATGGAATAGTTCATCAGATAATCTATTTGATTTCTTAGAAAATTCAGCTCACAGAAACAGATTAAAACATTTAAATATGGAGGATGATACAAAGTTCTGTTTATCTCCTAATTTTATGTCGGATATTGTTCCTATTTTAATGGGTGATAAAATAATTCCTTATGAAAGCTAGAAAACTAATTCTTTTAATTCTGGTATTTTCATATTTCTCAGCAAATTCAATTTTGCCTTGGGGTTTTTTTGCTCATAAAAGAGTAAATAAATATGCTGTATTCACGCTTCCAGAAGAGTTAATTGGTTTTTATAAAAAGAATATCGAATATGTAGAAGAACATTCTGTTGATACGGATAAAAGAAGATATAATCTAAAGGAGCAAGATCCAAGACATTATATTGATCATTATGTAGAAAATCCTTTTGAAAAAATGCCAAGAAAATGGAATGATGCAGTTGCAAAATATTCTGAAGATACCTTGCAGGCTTATGGTATTCTCCCCTGGCACATACAAAAAACATATAATAGATTAGTTTATGCTTTTATTGATAAAGATGTAAGTAAAATATTAAAATATTCTGCAGATTTAGGTCATTATATTGCAGATGCTCATGTTCCGTTACATACAACCGAAAATTATAACGGACAACTTACTGGTCAGAAAGGAATTCATGCTTTTTGGGAAAGTAGATTGCCAGAATTATTTTCGGAAGATTATAATTATTTAGTTGGTACCGCTCAGTATAAATATTCTGTATTAGATTTTGCATGGGAAACTGTAGAATCTAGCCATGCTTCACTTGATAGTGTTTTAAGTTTTGACAAAATTCTCTCAGAAACTTTTGAGAAAGATAAACAATACTCTTACGAAAAGAGAGGAGCGAAAACTATAAATGTTCGTTCAGAAGATTTTTCTGCTGCTTATCATGATATGTTAGATGGGATGGTAGAAAGAAGAATGAGAAAAACAATTATTTCGATTGGTAGTTTATGGTATTCTGCATGGGTAGATGCAGGTCAGCCAGTATTAGACGGAATGAAAAATTCTGAAACTCCTTTTACAGAAGAGATTAAAATAGACCATAAAATAACGAAAAAAGATGCCAGAGGGCACCAACACTAAATTAGTTAAAAGTATATCCTAAAGAAATAGAAGTTGCTTGAATCGCTTTCTGATATCCTTCATCAACATCTTCAAATCCAATCACTCCTATATATAAATTTAGATCAACATCAAGATGTTCGGTAATAAAAAATGAAGTACCAAGATTAAGTCCAGCGTCAATATTGCTTACTTCTTTAATTTCTCCATTATAAGCATCTGCTGTTCTTACAACTGTTCCTTCTTCAACATAGGTTACCACATTATTAGAAATTAAATATGCAACAGAAGGACCAACCATTAAAGAAAATCTGTCTGTAACTCTGTATTCAAAAGTAGGATCTAATGTTACATAATCCATTTTATAGGTGTTTCTTTCAGATCCGTATGTTCTGATAGAGTCTCCAGGGTAAGTATCGTTCCATGTTCTGTCCTGATTAGTTATAACTCCAAATTGAGAATAAGAAACAGTAGGACTAATATACCAATTTTTAGATAATTTTAAATCAACAAAAAATCCTGCTTTAACTCCATTATTATAAGTTGTTGAAGGTTTTGCTAGACCATCTGCTGGTTTTACAAGTCCTAAAAACAAATAATTATATTGTGTAAAATTAAAACTAGAGTGATTCAGTCCGGCTTTAATTCCATAATGAGGAACGCTTAAATTTTGAGCTTCTGTTGTAAAAGATAAACTGCTTATAAAAAGTAAAACTAATAGTTTTTTCATTTTGTATTTTTTTGCAAATATAGGTAAAATATAATTTTAGGAATTAAGCATAACTGGCATAACTAACATAAGTGTTTCTTCCCCTTCTTCTTGCCCATCTAAAGGAAGTAAAATTCCAGCTCTGTTAGATGCACTCATTTCTAAGTTTATCTCCTCAGATCCGATATTGTTTAACATTTCTATCATAAATTTAGAGTTAAATCCTATTTCCATATCTTCTCCTTTATATTGACAAGTTAGTCTTTCTTCTGCCTGGTTCGCAAAATCTAAATCTTCTGAAGATATCTGTAATTCGCTCCCTTTAATTGAAAGTCTGATTTGATGAGTAGTTTTATTTGCATAAATAGAAACTCTTTTTATAGATGATAATAAATCAGAAGTTGAAATTGTAAGTTTGTTAGGATTCTCTTTTGGAATTACAGCTTCATAATTAGGGTATTTTCCATCAATTAACCTGCAAATTATAGTAGTTGAGTCAAAAGTAAACATAGTATTTGTCTCATTATATTCTATCGTCACATCACAATCGGAAGAAAGAGTATTTTTAATAAGAGTTAAAGGTTTTTTAGGTAAAATGAATGAAGTAGTTGAATCAGCACTAAAGTCATTTCGGATGTGTTTTACTAATTTATGAGCATCAGTAGCAACAAAAGTAATTTTTTCTGCAGAAAGCTCGCAAAACATTCCAGACATTACAGGTCTTAGTTCATCATTTCCGGAAGCAAATAAAGTTTTGTTTATTGCATTAACAAAGGTTAATGAATTGATAGTTGCTTTATTTGAAGAACTTAGACTTGGAGTTTTAGGAAATTCAGAAGCGTTTTGACCAGAAAGTTTGTATATTCCGTTTTCTGAGTTAATTTCTATTCCGTAAGTTGTGTCATCAATTAAAAAAGTTAGAGGCTGAGATGAAAATGTTTTTAAAGTATCTAAAAGTAATTTGGCAGGAATTGTAATTTTCCCGTTATCAGAACTATCCGCATCTAGTTTAGTTGACATAGTTGTTTCTAAATCTGAAGCTATAATAGTCATACTTCCGTTTTCTACTTCAAACAAAAAGTTATCTAGAATTGGAAGTGTATTTCCTGAACTTAAAACCCCGCTTAGTTTTTGTAATTCTTTTAAAAGTTCTGAACTGTTTACAATAAATTTCATGTATAATTATTTTTTTTAAATGATGCTCAAATATATTGCATTGAATATGTTTTTTAAAACATTTATTCTTTTATTTCATCAAGAGTAATTAACACATTGTTGAAAATGTTTTTTTGTATGATAACAATTTCAGAATTATTCCAACTTGCAAATAAATTTTTCACTTCTGTATTATTTATTTCTCCAGATTTTTGAGTTTCTGTTTTATCAAAAATTAATAAAGTATCAGTTGTGTTATTATGTGTTATAAATATTTTTTTAATCAGAATTAAATCCTGTTTTTTAAGGTTTGGCTTATAACTTCCGCATTCTAATTCATTAAAGAAAGAAGCGAATAAAGGGTATCCTCTCTTATCCATTTGTATTTTTTCTTCTTCAAAATTTGTTAGAATTTTATCAGATATATTCATTGTAAAGGACTGATCTGTATTTATCAAATCATCAACTTTGATCTCTGAGATGTCATCTGCAGGAATTGAAATTATAATTGGCTCTCTCCATATTGTTTCATTCAAATAGATACCTTCTATTCCGTATTTAGGGTTAAGTATTCCTGGATGTCTGTCCGGAATATCGAGAATATATGCTTCTTTTGCACCTTCAACAATCATAAAAGTCCCTAGATGGTCAGAAGTGTTTCCACCTATATAATAAGATCTTATTCTTTCTTCTCCTTCAAATATTTCAACTTTAACTCCTGTTGTAGCTATATTTTGTATTACAAAATTCATTTTTTGCTCGGAAACAGAACTTTTTATTCTTATATCTTTCATCACCCCTAAAGTATAATCTATTTGTCTTTGCCATACTTTGTATTTATTGTTGATAATCCAATTTTCTTTTTCTTTTTTTAAAGTAATAACATTAGCAGCTTTGTCAGACATTATTATTTTTGTGATGCTTTCTGTATCTGAAATTGCAAATTCCTTTTCATTTAGTTTATTATCCTTAAAACATGCTGATAAACTGATCAGAAATCCGAAAACAATAAGTATTAGTATTTTATTTACTTTCATTTTTTATTTTAATTAAATTTTCATCACCACACAAATATTGAACAGAGTTTAAGATGAAATTAGTATTTCCATTAAATATTTTTCGTTCTAAAGGGTCAAAACCTAGCTCGAACAAAAAGTTAGGAGCTTTAATTCTGTTTTCAATTATATCTCCATCAGAAATAATTATCATTTTTGTTTCAGGACTTTCCTTCTTTAATTGAATAACATTACTATTAAATGGTGATTTAAACACACCTTCTAAAACTGCAGAAATAATATGATTTTTATTCTGAAATTTTTGTTCATTTATCCCATTATTTATAACAGAAAGTTCAACATATTGTCCTTCAAGATCTAGATGAGATTCTGTAGAAGAATAGAGTAAAGAAGTTGATGAAATATTTGAATCTGTTAAAGTGATGCTACTAGTAAACTCCGAAACAACTGTATCAATTCCTAAAGTAATAGTATGTTTGTTTTTATTAAATATTTTCAGATGATAAGGCCATTTGTAATATTGTATTCCTTTTGGAGTTTCAAGTGGTATGTATCTACAATTCTTATCCTGAATTAAATCAGAATTTACCTTAAATCCGTATGAGGAGAACAGATTATTTAGGTTTAAATTATTGTTTTGAATTGGAAATGAATACGTTCCATCAAAATTATTTAAGTGCGAATTTGTGCCATCAACTACCCATAAAATTTTACCTCCATTCATTAGGTACTGATCTAATAATAATAGGTCTGTATTCTGAAATGTTATTGTCGGTTTTGCAATAATAATAGCAGTATATTTTTTCATACTATTTATTTTCTCCTGTACTGAATTAGCATTTATACTGTCGGTAAATTTAGTTATATCAAAATGTTCAACATCATAGAATTTATTAATAGTATTGCTAATAGAATGAACTCCATTTGAATCTAATTCTCCATTTCCTTGAATAAAAGCTATTATCTTTCTTTTGTTTGTAATCTTGTAGATGGTGGAAATTATATTGTATTCTAAATCTTGTATTGAACTTTCTAACTCTTCTAGTGTTGCGTCAATGGTATCGTAAAAAGATTCATTATTAAACAATTGTGTATTTAATGAGTTTTCTCGGTAACTGATAGTAGCTGCAGGAAAATAAATATATGTATCAGTTTCATTTTTCACCCAAATAGGGTGCATTCCAGACTCCAGAAGTTGTAGGTAATATCCTTCATTTTTTTCTTTATTTTCGGATTCGGAAGGATTTATAAGTACATATTCAATTTTATGAGTTGAATATTGATTTAATTCTTCAATTAATTCTATGCATTTAGTTTGTAATCCTTTTAATCCTTCAGATAGTTTTCCGTCTAAATATATTTTTATGTAAATTTTATCTTCAATATTCTCAATTATTTCAACTGATTCATCAGATATTGTTTTTTTGAAATTGATAATTGATGATTGAAATTGAAAAATAAACCAAGCAATTAAGATTCCCGCAATAATGATAAATATGATCTTGATGTTTTTTTTCACTATCCTTTAATTTCAGTTGACCAAGCTATTGCTTCTTCAGAAAATAATAATTTTGTTTTTGGCCAAATAGCAGCAAATGTGTTTGATTTTTTATAGTTATTTAGATCATATTCCGTTTCCCAATGGCTGTATGTAAAAAATACATTTTCAGAGTGGATATCTTGTAATAATTCTACATGGATGCATCCGTTCATTCCTTTTATTTTATCTTTAGATACTTCATAGATATTAATAAATTCAGATATATATTCTGCCTGAAATATCATTTTTACGATTCTTATAATCATCTAAATTCTATTCTAATTATATCATATAAATGAAGTCCTAAAAGTTCGTTTGCTTTACCTTGATTCATTGATATTTCTAATAATCCGTTTGTGGAGAAGATAGCGAGCCTTTCTCCTTCAATTACATCTTTGTATTTGTTACATATTTTAGATATTTTCTCACTTTCTCTACCATAAAATATATTAAATTGTCTTCCTAATCTTATTTTATTAAATGTGTCTTTGTCAATGTTTGTAGTAGCATTTCCGTAAGTATCTATATGAATAATATTTCCTCTAATTGAATCTCTACTTTTTACAGCTTTTAGGCTTGTAGATTGAATGTTAAAATTAGGAATTAGCTTTCCAATCATTTCAAGAGTTCCTCCTCTAATAATATGGCAAGCAGCTTTTGCAAAAACATCTTTTATTGCAAATGTGAAATTATCACTTTCAATATCAATGTTTATCTGAAAAATTCTTGAAGGTTTTACTTCATCAAAAATAAGAGAAAAGATGCCATTATCTGGACCAATAATAAATTGATTGTTAATTTCGACTGCAAGATGTTGGGTTTCGTTAGTCAATTCTTCATTTATTCCGATAATATGAACGGTACCTTCAGGGAAGTGTTTGTAGCAATTTTTAAATACAAAGGATGCTTCTTGTATATCAAATTTATTAATATCATTACTGATATCAACAATGTTAATATCTGATATTTGCTTGTAAATTTCTCCTTTAACTATAGCAACATAATGGTCTTTTGAACCTAAATCTGTTGTAAGAGTAATAATTGCCATATATCGATCTAAAAAACTTTGAAAAAATTATAAATTTTGTTGTTATTTTGCAAAGACCAAAAATAAAAAGAAATATAGCAAAACCTATCTTTTAATGAACGAAAAAATAATTGACTTAGAAAATATAGATTTAGTTGTTCTTTTTGGATCTAATAACAGAAAATTATATAAGATTAGAGAATTCTTCCCTAAACTAAAATTAGTTGCTCGTGGCAATAAATTAAAAGTTATAGGTAATGAAGATAATATATTGTTTTTTGAAAAGAAGTTTCAATCCTTTATAGATCATATTGATCAGTATAATAGGTTAACAATTAGTCAGATAGAAAGATTGGTAATGGAGGATGAAACTAAAGTATTAGAAACAAAAAATGATCTTATTCTTCATGGTACGGATGGCAAACTTATAAAAGCAAGAACTGTAAATCAGAGAAAAATGGTTGCAGATATATCTGAAAATGATATGATGTTTGCTATTGGTCCTGCTGGTACAGGAAAAACATATACTGCAGTTGCACTTGCGGTAAAATCACTAAAATCAAAGCATGTAAAACGGATAATTCTTACAAGGCCTGCTGTAGAGTCTGGAGAGAATTTAGGTTTCTTGCCTGGTGACTTGAAAGAGAAATTAGACCCTTACATGCAACCACTCTATGATGCACTTATGGATATGTTGCCCTCAGAGAAATTAAAAGATTACCTGGAAAATGGAACTATACAAATTGCTCCACTTGCTTTTATGAGAGGTAGAACTTTAGATAAGGCATTTGTTATTTTAGATGAAGCACAAAATGCAACTGAGTCGCAAATGAAAATGTTTTTAACAAGAATGGGGAGGTCGGCAAAGTTTATTATTACTGGAGATGAGTCACAGGTTGATTTACCAGCAAGGCAAAAATCTGGACTTATAGAAGCTAGAAAAAAACTAGAAAATTTAAAAGATATAAGTTTTATTCATCTGGATGAGAAAGATGTGATAAGACATAAATTAGTAAAACAAATAATTAAAGCATACAAAAACTAAAAAAATGAAAAACGCTATTAAAGAAACAAATTTTAACTTACCGAATCAGACAAAATTTTATAAAGGAAAAGTAAGAGATGTATATACAATAGGAGATGATAAATTAGTAATGGTAGTTTCGGATAGAATCTCTGCATTTGACTATGTTTTACCAGAAGGAATTCCTTACAAAGGACAGGTATTAAGTCAGATTGCTTCAAAATTTTTAGACGCAACATCTGATATTGTGCCAAACTGGAAAGAAGCTACTCCGGATCCAAATGTAACAGTAGGTAAAATGTGTGAGCCTTTTAAAGTAGAGATGGTAATAAGAGGATATTTAACTGGTCATGCTTGGAGAGAGTACAGAGATGGAAAAAGAATTTTATGTGGAGTACCAATGCCAGATGGTATGTTAGAAAACCAGAAATTTGAAAACCCAATTATTACTCCTACTACAAAAGCGGATGTAGGACATGATGAAGATATATCTAGAGAAGAAATATTATCTCAAGGAATTGTATCAGAAGAAGATTATGTACAATTAGAAAAATATACACAAGCACTTTTTGCTAGAGGAACAGAAATGGCAAAAGATAGAGGTCTTATTTTAGTAGATACAAAATATGAATTCGGAAAAGATATAGAAGGAAATATTATTTTAATTGACGAAATTCATACACCAGATTCATCAAGATATTTTTATATTGAAGGTTATGAAGATAAAGTAAATAATGGAGAAGCTCCTAAACAACTTTCAAAAGAATTTGTGAGACAATGGTTAATTGAAAATGGTTTTCAAGGTAAAGAAGGGCAATCTATACCACATATGAGTGAAGAATATGTAAATTCGGTTTCGGATAGGTATATTGAACTTTTTGAGCATATTATTGGAGAAAGATTTGTAAAAGAAGATACATCTGATGTACAAGAAAGACTAGAAAAAAATATTTTAGAATATCTTTCTTAATAAAGAGTGGAAATCTTTTTAAATATTGTATTGTATCTGCTTTGTACAGCAATTGCTATACAATTGTTTTATATTTTCTTTTTCTTTTTCAGATTAGCATTTTATAAGGATAAAGAACAAACTTTTCAGGAAGGAGTTTCTGTAATTATTTGTGCAAAAGATGAATCTGAAAACATTGCAAAATACCTCCCATCTTTTTTAAATCAGGATTATCCTTTTTATGAAATTATTGTTGTTGATGATCAGTCGGTAGATGGTAGTAAATACCTGCTAAAAGATTTAGAACAAAAACATTTTAATTTAAAGGTTGTAAGCTTAGATGAACATGTAAATAGTAGGGTAGGAAAGAAGTTTGCACTTACTATGGGAATAAAAACTGCAAAGTACGATTATGTATTAGTTTCGGATGCAGATTGTAGAGCAGTTTCAAAAGATTGGATCCGAAAAATGAGTAGCTGTTTTTCTGAGAAAGATATTGTTTTAGGTATAAGTCCTTATCAGAAGGAAAAAGGAATACTAAATAAATTTATCCGTTTTGATGAGTTTATGGTAATGTTGCAATACCTTTCATTTGCACTTGCCAAAATACCTTATATGGGTGTTGGTAGAAATATGGGATATAAAAAGTCTTTGTTTTTTTCGGTAAAAGGATTCGCTTCACATATGCATATACCTTCAGGAGATGATGATTTATTTATACAAGAGGTAGCAAAAAAAGATAATGTTGCGATACAAATTGATGAACATGCTGATGTTATCTCTTTACCTAAAACTACATATTCCGATTGGTCTTATCAGAGAAAAAGACATATTTCCACATCAAAACACTATAAGACAAAACATAAAATCTTATTATTTCTTTATCCATTATCTATATTGCTATTCTGGATATCTTCAATAGTTTTATTTGTTTTTCATCCGAATGTTATTCTGATAGCTTCTTTGTTTTTATTTAGGATTTTACTGTATTATTTTGTGTTTTATAAATCCATGAAAAAACTAAGAACTTCAGATTTGTTATGGTATTATCCGATAATAGAATTTTTCTATCTTTTTGTTCAACTATTTTTTGTATTATTGAAGTCGCGTTATAAAAATACAAGCTGGAAATGAAAAAAGAACTAACAAAAAATGGAGAAAGAGATTGGATTTTAATTCAGTCGGCACTGGAAACAGGAGACCCAGCAGCATATGCAAGATTGATGCAACTTTATAGAGACCCGTTGTATTTTATGATTTATGAAAAGGTAGGAAAACAAGAGGTTGCTAAGGATTTAACTATTGAATCATTAGGAAAGGCATTTAAGAAACTGCATATGTACAAGCCAGATTTTGTATTTAGTACTTGGCTTTTTACTGTAGCCAGAAATCATACCATTGATTATTTAAGAAAGAATAAGCTCCCTACTTTTTCCATTGATAGAATGATGGAAAATGAAGAAGGTAAGAAATCTAATTTTGATTTAGAATCGAAAGATCCGAACCCAGAGCAAGTTTTAATGAAAAAACAAAGAATTAAAATACTTAGAACAATTGTAAATCAGCTAAAACCAAAATACAGAGATTTAGTAAAGTTGAGGTATTTTAAGGAATTTTCATATGATGAAATATCACAGGAATTAGATTTGCCACTCGGAACTGTAAAAGCTCAGTTGCACAGAAGTAGAGAACAACTTTTTAAAATTATGTCCGGAGCAAGAGATACTATTTAATGAAATTAATTTTAAAGTACTTTCCGGATTTGACGGAAAAACAAATAAAACAATTTTCTCAGTTACAAGATTTATATACCGAATGGAATGCACAGATAAATGTAATATCCAGAAAGGATATGGATAACCTTTGTATAAAACATGTATTACACTCCTTAGCTATTGCAAAAGTTATTGATTTTGTAGATGGAAGCAAAATATTAGATGTAGGTACTGGAGGAGGTTTTCCTGGAATTCCACTTGCTATTTTGTGTCCGAAAGTCGATTTTTTATTAGTAGATAGTATTGGTAAGAAAATAAAAGTAGTAAATGGAGTAAAAGACTCTTTAGGACTTACAAACTTACGAGCAGAACATATAAGAGCAGAACAAGTTGTTGGTCAGTTTGATTTTGTAGTAAGTAGAGCAGTAACCAAAATGAAAGTATTTCAGCGGTGGGTGAGAAAAAGAATATCAGCTAAACAGAGAAATAACTTATTTAACGGAATTTTATACTTAAAAGGTGGTGATTTGAAGGAAGAGCTAAGAGGTATCAAAAATATAGAACTATACGATATTCCTAGTTTTTTTGAAGAAGAGTTTTTTAAAACCAAGAAGGTGGTACATATTGAATATTAATTATTCCACAATAATTCTCTTCTCCATCGTTCCATTATCATAAATATAAAATAGAATACCTTTTGTGTTCTTTCCTACTTCTTTCCCTAAAACATCAATTGTTTTAATTAGTTTAGTATTGTTTTTACCTAATTCCATTTCAGATGTAATGTTTCCAACTTCTAGTTTAATTGCTACTGGCCTATGGTCAGAAATATTATTATCGTACTGATTCCAAGAGTTCATATAATCATCAATTCGGATACATCTTATTTCAGAATTAGGTTCAGAAAAATCTGCAAAAAGTTCGTTTGTTATCAGTATATGGTCCAAATGTGATGGCCAAGTAGGATAGGACCAATCTGCACTGTTCCCTTGTGAAATTAGCATATCAGTAAACATATAATTTAGAGTATCATCTATAATGCTTTGAAAAACATTATGAGTAGGAGAATCTGTTAAAATATCATTCAAATCTCCCACTACAATCACTCTTTCATTTGTAAACAAGCTATCAATATATTGTTTTAAAAGAGTTACTGCCGTTAATCTTCTCATTTCCTCATCATTAGGGTCGTTTGTATTTAATATATCGTCTCCACAACACTTTAAATGATTGTTAATCATTACATAATCTTCTCCCATAAAAGTAAGTTCTAATACTTGAGGTGTTCTTGGGAAGACATTCCAATAAGGCTGAGAGCTGTATATTTCGTATTTATTGTTTACAGTTACCGTATTTGTATTGTACACATAGGCAAGTCCTGAAAAATAACTACTTTTAAAATAACATTCGTATCCTGGTATATTTGCAACTACTGATTTTAGTAGGGAAGTATCATCTATTTCTTGTAAGGCGTATACATCTGCCTGTAAATTTGTGAGTATTGTTTGTACATAATTGGCAGTTATCTGTCCATTTTTTGGAAACCATTCAATATTCCAACTTACTACTTCAAAAGTAGAATCAGTTCCAAAAGATAAATTACTTAAATTTTGGGAAATTATTTGATTTGTAAAGCAAATAAATAGTATGGAAGTGAGGAAGGTTTTCATTTATTCCTTTTCACAAAAATAAACGATCTCTCCCTTTGGCAATGCATATCTCTCTACCAACTTAGGATCTAGTTCGTTAATAAAATCACTCTCAGTAACTTTAAATCCTGCTGCAGTTAGTTTTTTGCCATAATCCAATCCGAACAACCTTAAGTGGTCATCTTGCCAGTACAACCTTTCTCTGTCCTTTGGGTCTGTTACGTTTTTATCTTCTTCCGTATTTGGATTACTGATATTAATAGGAACTTGAAAAATCCCCCAACCTCCTGGTTTCATAACTCGGTAGAATTCCGTCATTACCTTATGGGAATCTTCTACGTGTTCCAAT
>ENA-ORDR01000944-ORDR01000944.1-marine-metagenome-genome-assembly--contig:-NODE-944-length-14132-cov-3.686233_pt1 | contig 14132 bp, 14 predicted proteins | sample MGYA00240993_ERZ508538 | MGnify/ENA primary metagenome ERZ508538 (study PRJEB26207, sample SAMN05421999) | marine metagenome | isolation source: Monterey Bay, California, USA | place: USA:Monterey Bay... | reverse complement strand
CAATTAAAAGGACGCCAACGACTTTAATTGCAACGGCGATGGTAACTCCTAATGCCAAACTTAAGAAGAGCTGTTCTTTTTTAGGGTTTAGACCACTAGCGTAAGCTAACTCTTCATTTATTGTTGTAGTTAATAGAGCAGTCCAGCGCCAATAGACAAGTGTGATTACAACCAAAACGCCACTCCAAATTATCGCTAAGTCAACGCGAGAGACAGCAAGTATATCTCCAAATAGATATGCCATGAGATCAATACGAATACCGGAAAGAAACGATACAACAACGAGGCCAACCGCCAGTGACGAGTGAGCAAAAACACCTAAAAGAGTATCCATTGCATAGTTTCGTCCAGAGAGTTGCGTAACTATCCAAGCCATAACCACAGCTACCACGAGTACACCTAAAAATATTGATATATTTAAAGCTAGTGATAGAGCGACCCCCAACATCGCCGCATGTGCGGTGGCTTCACCAAAATAAGCCATCCTACGCCAGACAACAAAACATCCCAGCGGTGCGGCTGCTAGAGCAACGCCAATTCCAGCAAGACTGGCACGAACCATAAAGTCATCTAACATTATTCTAATCTCTCTTGCTGCGTGGTGGTGTGATCATGGTTATGATTATGTTCATGGCGATATAACGCTAACGCACCCTCTGTTCCATCTCCAAATAATGCTTTGTACTCTGGGGTTGAGGCGACAACTGCTGGAGTACCAGCACAACAGACATGACCATTTAGACATATCACTCGATCAGATGCGCTCATGACTACGTGTAAATCGTGACTAATCATTAGTACCGCACATCCAGTATCGTGACGTACTGTTTCTAATTGGCGATAAAATGATGCCGATCCTGGTTGATCAAGACCTTGAGTGGCCTCATCTAAAATAAGAATTTCTGGATCTCCTAATAATGAGCGTGCAAGAAGTACTCGCTGAAACTGTCCGCCTGAAAGTTCGGACATTTGACTTTTAAGAAGTTCTGGTACGCCTGCGGTTTCTAAAGCTAAAATACAAGATGCTCTGTCTATTTTTCCTATTAATCTTAAAAAGCGCTCAACTGTAATTGGGAGAGTTGACTCAAAGTTCAAACGTTGTGGGACGTATCCTATTTTTAATCCTGGCTTAAGCTTTACAAAACCCTTAGCGGGTTGAATTGCTCCAATTATTGCCTTTAATAGACTGGTTTTCCCCGAACCGTTGGGGCCAACTATTGTTACAATTTCACCAAGGTCTATTTTGAAGTCTACATCCCTCAAAACAGTATTTGCCCCATAATTTAAGGTCAAGTTTTCAACAGAAATTAAGTTCATAACTATGTCATTTCTGTACAGGAGTGACATAGGCCTTGTGCCTCAATTACAGTCTGCTCGATTTTAAAGCCTAAAGATCTTTCATCTATTGAAAGATTAAAGCCAGGTATTTCAAGATTTGTTTCAGCTACTGTTTCACATCTTCGACAAATCATAAAAGCTGGTGAGTGAGCGGTACCAGGATGAGTACAAGCAAGAAACGCGTTCAATCTTTGTATTTTATGAACGAATCCATGTTCAACAAGAAAATCAAGTGCGCGATAAGCTACTGTTGGTTGCGAACGAAAACCAGCCTCTTTTAATAGATCAAGCAGCGAGTAAGCTCCGATTGCTCGATGTGCCTCGAGAAGTAATTCTAGAACTTTACGTCTTGTAGGTGTCAGTTGTAAATTATGTCTCTTACAGTAGTCTTCCGCAGTTTTTAGTGCTGAATCTGAGCACCTTTCGTGATCATGCCGCTTAAAGGCTATTGATACTGTTTTATTATTAGACAACTAAAATTCTCCTATTGCAATACTATAGCATAAGAGCTACCAGATGCGATGTTATAGTATTGCAAGGAGAATCAAATGTCAAAAAATTTTATTTCACTAGCGGCAGGTATGGCGATGATAGGTGGTGTTGCGTTGAGCGATACTCCAAAAGTAGCTGTTGATATTTCACCAGTACATTCACTGGTATCGCGAGTTATGCATGGTGTTGGCACACCTGACCTTATCGTTCAAGCAGGGGCCTCACCACATGGTTATACTCTTAGGCCATCTGAAGCTAAGGCTCTTCAAGATGCACAAATGGTATTTTGGATGGGAGAAAGTTTAAGTCCTTGGATGGAAGGAGCATTAGATACGCTCTCACGTGATGCAACCATAATTACATTGCTTGAAAGGGATGAAACAATTCTATTGGAGTTCAGGGAAGGGGCACTGTTTGAAGAACATGATCATGATGACCATGGTGACGAGAAGCATGATGATCACGGTGACGAGAAACATGACGACCATGGTGACGAGAAGCATGATGACCACGGTGACGAGAAGCATGATGACCACGGTGACGAGAAGCATGACGACCATGGTGACGAGAAGCATGATGACCACGGTGACGAGAAGCATGATGATCACGATGATCACGGTCACGGTTCCTATGATCCTCACGCCTGGCTGTCTCCAGATAACGCCAGAATTTGGTTGAATTTGATTGCGTCACAACTATCGATTGTTGATCCAGAAAATGCAGGAACATACTTCGCTAATGCTGCCGCTGGGCGTTTGGAAATTGAAGCTCTTAAAGCAGAGGTTAATAGTTTACTTGAGCCTATTAGAGGCAAAAAGTTTATCGTGTTCCATGACGCATATCAATATTTTGAAGAAGCTTTTAAAATTAGTGCATCAGGAGCAATTTCTCTAGGTGATGCGTCTAAGCCAAGTCCTGCACGCATTGCAGAAATCCAAGGTAGGATAGAGGAGGAGAGTATCGATTGCGTACTTTCCGAGCCACAATTCAATAAAGGTCTTGTAGCTACAGTAATGGCAGGATCAAACGCTAATACTAATGTTATCGATCCACTTGGAGTTGGATTGAAGCCTGGCCCAAATTTGTACAATGAGCTTATTCGAGACATGACGAAGACTTTAGTCGACTGTTTTGAGTCCTAATAAAAGTTCTAAGGGCTTGAATGCCTCTGACCAACGGATTCCAGTGACAATACTCACTGGTTTCCTTGGTGCAGGGAAAACAACACTTCTAAAGGCTATTTTATCCAAACAAGGCTCAGAACGCATCGCTGTTATTATTAATGAATTTGGCGATATTGGGCTAGACCATGAGTTGATTGAGTTTGTTGAGGATGAGGTAGTGTTAATGGCATCTGGTTGTTTGTGTTGCTCTCTTCGAGGTGACCTTTCACGGACAATTACTAATCTAATAGAAGAAAAAACTAAAGGTAAACTGAGTTTTGAACGGATAGTCATTGAAACTACAGGCCTAGCGGATCCGGGCCCAATTTTACAAACCTTATTAGTTGATTCAAATCTTGCCAAAAATGTGCGGATGGACGGTGTTATAACTGTTGTGGATGCTGCCAATGGACCCACAACACTTGACTCTAATTTTGAGGCTGTTTCCCAAATTGCCATGGCCGACCTCATTCTATTAAGTAAAACTGACATAGTTTCAAAGAACACTGTCAGAAGTTTTAAGATACGCTTAAACAGTTTGAGTCCAACCGCCGAGGTCTTACAAACTGTTTCGGGGAATATTTCGCCTGAAAGACTGTGGAACTTAAGCGGATTGCGAAAAGGTGTTGATCCTAGCAATGCAATTGCTTGGACAACACAAAAGTTTGAACCTCATCCTGATCCTTTTTCTAATTTGTCAGGTTTATTAAAAACTGAAAACACTTCTATTGGAGAAGCACTACATGATAAACGAATTAGTTCTGCTTCAATTATAGTAGAAGACCCTATTAAAGATGAGGTTTTTGATAGATGGTTGGACACTCTGATTAAACTAAAGGGCCCAGATATTCTTCGTATAAAAGGAATTGTGTTCCTTGACGGACTTGAAACGCCCTTCGTGTTTCATGGGGTTCAGCATATTTTTGACCCACCTGTCAGAATAGATAATTGGATTGGAAGTGATCGTCGATCAAGAATTGTAGTTATTGCTCGCAATTTAGAAAACTCAGAACTACAGCGTAGTTTCGATATGTTGTTAGTATGAATTATTTCTTGTTTTTCATACCATTTAACCCGTCCCATAAATCTATAAATAAAAAAAAGAATTAAGATAAATACTTTTAGGTCGGCGGCTTTTTACTATGGACAACCTAACATAGAGATTATTTATAGGATCATTGACATACCGTGTGGTTCTCTGAAGGGTTATAATTAACAGAATGTCTTTTTTTAATCTACTTCCAGCTCTCGGTTTTCTCATTCTTAATGTGTTTGTACCTGGTCCAAATGTTCTTAATACAATCGCCACCGCTATTGGGTCTGGTTATCGCACAGGCCTTGCCTGCGCCGTAGCATGTGGTGTTGGAATATTATTTTGGGCTACTGCTGCTTTGTTTGGGGCAGCAGTGTTTTTTCAGCAATATCCAGTAGCAAAGAAAAGCTTAGTAATTATTGGTGGTTTATTACTCCTATATTTCTCATTTAAATATATTAAAAGGTCACTAAACCGTCATGATGAATTAGTAAGCATCCAGGGTCGATCTTATAATTCTGCATTCTGGCAAGCTTTATTGGTTATGATGACTAATCCAAAAGTTCTAACAACTTGGCTGGCTGTTATTTCTCTTTTTCCAATAATTACAGATGGGCTACAAAATATTTTGAGCTTTATAGCTCTCTCTGCATTTGCTTCATTTTTGGGACATGCGCTTTTTGCCACTTTATTCTCATCAAAAGCCGCATCAATAATATATTTGTCCCTTTATCGACCAATTAATGGAATCGTAGGCATGGGTTTCTGTTTTTATGGACTTAAACTTTTAACCGGATTGACCTAGAGTAGGTCACTGTCCATCAAACATTATTTTACATTATAATTATCGAGCGCCGAAACAAACAGTTCTATTTTGCAATTAGATTTAGTTCAATAAAAGTCTAATTTGGGTTTACTTTCTATTGAAAGTATAACAATCTTAATTCTTACTTTTAAAAGTACCGATCGGTACAAAATTTATGGAGAAATAAAAATGCTTGGAGAAAAAGCTGGGTCAATGACCTTTAAGGAAACTAGTAAGGCGATACCGTCGGGAAAATATGGGTTGCCTGCTATGGAAACTAGCACTGTTGGCGGCGGAAAAATGTTAGGCCATGATGTGATGGCGCAGGCAACATTTAGTGCTGAGATGCGACCTGACGGTTCGTGGTTGGGCGATTGTCCTGCGGGCATTATGTTTTGTGCAGAGGGTGTTGCCACATACATTTGCAGTGGTGTTGGGAACATGACGGCAGCTGGTGGCGTGTCATTTAGAGGCGGTGCTTCATTTGAAACTACATCTGAAGCGTTATCTGAACTGAATGGTAAGTATTATATGTTTACCTACGAATCTGATCCAGAGGGTAATGCAGAATGGAACCTTTACCCCTGCAAATAATAAAAATATGGGCTTAGTGCTTCAGTTCTAAGCCCCTTTGATTTCAAGTTAGCATAATTTACAACTTTAAATTTAGTATAAAAATCTAGTGTAAGGAGGCTTAGTGATGGCTTTATTAACAATGTGTATGCCAATTCTTGCAGGTAAAGAAGAAAAATGGTTTAAAAAGATGGAAGAACTCCATCAAGTGCCAGCAAAACGTGCCTTTGATGCGTCAAGAGAGGTTGCTGGGGTTCATGAACGATCTTTTTTACAAGAGACACCAGCTGGTCATTTCGTAATCTTAACGTTTGAAGGAGATGATCCCGAAGCAAGTTTTGGAAAAATAATGCAGAATATGCCTGAGGATTTTGCTGAATTTGCAAAGGATGTGCATGGTTTAGACGTTAATGCGCCACCACCACCTTTACCCAAATTAATTTATGATAGTCGAGGTTAATTATATCCTTTTCACTTTTTGTTACCCCAAACAAAAAAATGAAGGCTATACTTAATTGACAAATCCCAACCTATACCTCTTGATATTCTTACTTATAATCAAAGTCTAAATTATGCTTTTCAAAAGCTTGCGCTATACCAATTTTGTCAGCATCTTTTAACACCAGTTCAGTTTTTTCTGGGTCTTCTAATAAGAGTTGATTAACTCTTTTAGCAATTTTCTTTTGCATTAATGGGAAACGCTTCCGAGACTCTATTAATGCTCCGTTTCCACATATAAAAAAGAGAATTTTTATTACAGTATCAGAGTATATGTTATAAATATCTAAATACCTAGAGATCGCAGAGAAACCACAGATCATTAAGAAAAAACCAAAGGTATGTAGATAGCAGATATACTTCACTGTTGCAGGTCGATGAATTTGTGTCCACCCCAGAACTGTAGCTACACCTACTATCAATCCGCCAAGCCAAAAAATATAAAATAGATTTTGAGTTAAAACTTCCATTAGTTTTTGAACTCCTGATAGTTCGAATGCCAACTTTTTTGAGCGAAACATAAATCAGTATGCAATCTAGTGTACAAAAAACCTACTAGCCTAGAAGCTAGGGTAAAACTTTGATTTCAGCCTCCACCACTCAAATTTATAAGTTCACTAATTACTACAATTATTGGAATGAGTAAGAGCATCCTCCAACCCTGAAACCAATTAAAAAACCAATTCATAGTATTTCTCCATTAGATCAGTTTAACATCCCAACAACACAAGTACCAATTGCAACAAATAAGCATACTGCAATAATTTTATAATTTCTAACGTATCTCTTACTCGGGTATCCTCTGCCTCTTTTTTGTTTCCACTCAAAGTAAAGACCGATTAAGATAAGTAGGACAAATATCCATACTATCAGTATCATATATTAATATTCCTTACTTTATAATGAATTATTATTTAGAAACTTCCTTTTTATCAGGTAGAAAGCCTTCAAGTACATTTTGTTATCTAGTTTGTACACTAGCTTAGATCCCCACTTTTTTACTGGTCATAGTATAGTCATTCTAAGGGTTATTTTTTTGCTCATTAATATGATCAAGGTATATCTGAATTCGAGACTGGACAGAACGGCTACTTGCTGATCTGACTAGCGTCGTCATATCTGCGTTTCGGTGATCTGGACGCATTTGTGATGCTAGCTCTGCATAAGTTTCTATATCTGTTTTATTTACTTGAGAAAAGATTTTCTCTTCAACATTTGCCCATTCATCATATTCCTTAATTTCAGAAATAAAATTAGTTTCCAAAGCATCTGACGAATCGAACGGTTTGTCTCGAAGAAGCAATTGACGGGCATTATCTTCACCAACTAGCACCGATAGCCGGCGGGTTCCTAATACTAATCCAAACTTTGGGCCAGGCATCATAAACCGAGCGTCATTGGTGGCTATCCGCCAATGGCACGCAGCCACGAGATCGGCTGCTGCCCCAAAACATGCGCCGTGAACAAACGCTACAGTTGCAAGTGGACAATGGTAAACAGCCTGTAAGAATTCCTCGATCTGAATAAATCGCATCAAAAGCTCGCTATCTGAAGATGCCTTGATGTCGCTTAGATCAAATCCGCCAGAAAATCCTTTTCCATTTCCTTGAAAGACAACCATACGTGCCATTGATTTTTCAGCTCTTGATAGGGCTTGTGTTAACTCGAGTATTATACCTTCATTAAAGGCATTAAGTTTTTGTGGGCGATTCAAAATTATCCGCACAATTAGCCCATCTTCCACATACTGTACCAATGTCATTGAGTTATCCCCTTAGACATTTTTAACCACTCTTCTTTGACCTCTTGATTGTGTGCACCCAGAGAAGGCGGAGACCTGTAAATTTCAAAATCAAAGTCAGTCATTTTTATTGGAAATGCTGTTGTCTTTGTTTGGGCGTTGTTTGGTAAGGTCATAGAATGAACAAGATCCATACTTTTTATTTGATCGCTGTTTAGGACCTCTGGGAAAGTATTGATTGGCGAACAGGGGACCCCACGAATATCCATCTCTTCCAACCAAAACTTCGCTGTTTCTTTTTCAAATTCTGGCTGTAATAGAGCAACTAAATCTTTTTGATTTTGTGCTCTCAAAATTTGGGTTTTAAATCTTGGATCTGCAGTAAGGTAACTCAACCCAACTGCTTCAGCTACCTCTTCCCAAAGCCGATCATTTCCAGCTGCAATTACGAAATATTCGTCTTTGCTCCGAAATGCTTGATAAGGCGCATTGCGAGGATGCGCTGAACCAAGTGCCTGCGGCGTATTTTGTGTTCCAAAAAACTCCGACGTCTGCAATGCCGAAATTCCGATTAGGCTACCCAACATTGAGCAATCAATATAGGCTCCTAGGCCTGTTTGTCGAGCTTGCATCAGACGAGCGAGAATAGCATATGCCGCATATAGCCCAGCACAAAAATCTCCAACTGGAACGCCGCATTTTATTGGATTGCCGTCCGTCTCTCCTGTGACGCTCATTAAACCGCTGAAAGCCTGAACAGTCACATCAAACGCACCTTTTGTTGCATTCTCTCCAATTTGACCAAATCCGGAAACAGAACAATAAACTAATTTTGGTTTTATTTTCTTAAAATCTTCGTACCCAAGACCAAGACGCGGAAGTACCCCAGGCCGATAATTTTCTATGACGACATCACAAACTGTGACTAAGTTTTTTAAATGCTCCACATCGTTTTTATTTTTGAAATCAGCAGTAATTGAACGTTTATTTCGGTTTATCGAGGCAAAGTTCTCGCTAAAAACATCACCAGCTGTTCCTGCTGTAAGTGGTGGCCAAGCACGCAATCCGTCGCCGACGACAGGTCTTTCTACTTTAACAACATCAGCTCCTAAATCTGCAAGTAAAGACCCCACAAATGGACCAGCTGCAATTTGACCAAATTCTAGCACTCTTACACCAGCAAGCGGTTTAACATTTTGGCTACTCATTTGAATAATCCTTCTTAATTAATTTTGCACTTTCACAATACAAGGTGTTTCAGTTTTTCCTTTTACGTCAAAAATTGATCTGCCGGTATGATTTAGATGCTTACCATAAGTGTGAATTGAAAGTGCCAACTCGGTTCCATTATTCCAAACACTATGAATATCCTCTGGCAAACAGCAGACAGCCTTTCCAGGATACAGCGTTTCTTCATGCGTTTTTTGTAGATCTGCGAACCCTTGCTTAGACCCATCATCTAAACGTTTATAATTGGTTTCATGTTCTTGCCCTTCAATTCCAGCAACAACGGCCCAAGTTTTATGATTATGTGCGTCTAGGCCCCGACCAGGAGCCCAAGCGATAACAAACACGGCAAGTTCATGATTATTCTCTTCGTGTAAAATATGAAGTCCAAAACCTTGATCAGGGTCTACTTCACGGTATTCAGGTTTTATCCAGCTCTTATCAGCTGCTAGACGTTTTGCTAAAGGTTTAATATTTTCTGTAATCGCTTCTTGATTTGCCTCTTGTGCCACAATCGCGCGTATATCTTTAATATAAGTCTCTATCGAATAGTTTTCCAAGTGTAACCTCCTTTAATACTCTCAGTTTTTTTGCCCCATAAAATTAGTTTTTCTGAGTTAATTTTCTGTTAGAAAGTAGACTGCCCTTTATACAAGTTTACAATAATTACTCCAAGAACGATCAAGAATAAGCCGAGTATAGTTTGCCAGTTTAGTGTTTGTTTAAAAAAAATATAACTTAAAAATGTAACAGAGAAAACACCTAGCCCTGCCCAAGATGCGTATATTATCGCTAGTGAAAGTTTTTGGGATAAATTAGCCAGAAAATAAATTGATATTCCGTATGATAGAACCACAACAATACTTGGAAGCATTTTTGTAAAACTTTTTGTCACAGGTAGTAACATTGTTCCAAGAACTTCAAGTGCAACCGCAGCAAAGAGCGTTATGTAAATGTTCATTTATCTTTATTCCACTTATGCAAAAAATTAATATATAACTTAAAAACTATTTGATGGTCGGTATCTACAATAAATTTAATTTACCTCGCAAATTAAATCTTACAGGTTACTTATTTGATACTTTATGATTTCGTACTACAGCCTAAAGTTTATCTGGTAATTATATACCAAGGGAGTATATTTGTAATCTTATTTTTATGCATACAAGATTCACCATTATTTAGATTTTAAGTTAATAAAAATTTGAAAGAAATATGTTAATGCGCACTAATCTTATAATTACGACCTGAAAACGTGTCTTCCACACCCAACAAAAACCAATTTAAAATGCTAAATGGAATATTTTTTATGGTTATGACAGGCTTGTTATTTTGCGCAATGACGGCTTCGGTTAAATCCTTAGGAACATCTCTTCCTGCAAGCCAATCTGGATTTATAAGATATATTTTTGGTCTCTTTTTGTTAGTTCCATTTTGTCGGCAGCTAGGTTTAAGTGAGATCCGTAAGGGTTTATTGAGGCTTATGATCTTGAGAGGGTCATTGCACGCGATTGCTGTGGTTGCATGGTTTTATTCTATGGTGCGTATACCAATGACGGAAGTTACTGCTCTCTACTACTTAGTGCCAGTATTCGTTTTCATTGGAGCATCCTTTTATTTGAGGGAACGAATAAATGTTGGTCGAATTATCTGTTTGGTAGTGGCTCTTATTGGTACGTTTTTAATTATTCGCCCTGGATTGAGAGAAGTTGGTCTTGGGCATTTAACAATGTTATTGGCGACTGTGGTATTTGGGATGTCATTCCTTTTAGCAAAAAAAGCGACTGATGAGGTCAAGCCATTATTAATTGTTTTTATGCTTACGTTAATTGTATCACTTTGGCTGGCGCCATTAGCTTTCCTCCAATGGGAAACCCCCAGTTTCAGAGAGCTTTCAGTCCTTATGCTTGTAGCTTTTTTTGCAACATGTGCGCACTTGACAATGTCAATGGCATTTAAAGCTGCTCCTGTGACTGTTACTCAACCAATAGTTTTCCTCGATCTAGTTTGGGCAGCTATTGTCGGTTTAGTATTTTTCTCAGAGGCAATCGATATCTGGGTTATAATTGGGGGGTTAATTATAGTTGCTGCTGTAAGTTTAGTTAGTTGGGTTGAACTTATGAAGAAGAATTAAAACCAATGGCTTAGCTAAGATCACTAAGTTGGCAAAGCTACCACTGTCTAAACAATGAGGGGAAAACATTATGCGTATAAGTATGAAAATAACATTTTCTTTTATCAGTGCTTTTATTATTGTCTTTGGTGTCTACGAGTTTCATAAGCTGGAGGTATCCGTTGACAACTACTGAAATAGAAATCATCGAACATCTTTGGATTAAAATGTCAGATGGTGTTCGCCTCTCCGCAAAAGTATGGCTGCCAGTTGGAGCTAGAAGTAAACCTGTCCCGTCAATTTTAGAGTTTATTCCCTACAGAAAACGTGATTCTTACGCGCTTAGAGATCATGCCAATCATGCTTGGTTTGCAGCTAGAGGGTATGCTTGCATACGTCCAGATATGCGAGGTCATGGTGACTCTGAAGGAGTTATGCTTGATGAATATTCTTTACGTGAACAAGAAGACGCACTTGAAGTGATTGAATGGCTTGCAGATCAAGACTGGTGTACGGGAAAAGTAGGAATGATGGGACTATCTTGGGGAGGAATAGCCAGCTTACAGGCGGCAACAAAGCAACCTCCCGCGTTAAAGGCAGTAATAGCAGTAGGGTCGTCAGTTGATCGTTACTATGATGATGCTGGATATCTTGTTGGTGGCTACCCTGGACAAGGATTAGGGTGGGGAGGAGTAATGTGTGGATATTGCATTCGCCCACCAGATCCAGACGTTGTAGGTATCAAATGGAGAGAAATGTGGTTGGAACGGTTAGAAAAAACTCCATTATTTATTGAAAAATGGTTAAGTCATCAGTTGCGTGATGAAACTTGGATCCAAGGATCGGTTTGCGAGAACTTTGATCAAATAAAAACACCAATTCTTGGGGTAAGTGGTTGGAATGACTGTTGGCCAAATACCATGATTAGACTAATAGAAAGTATTAAGTCACCTATTACCGCAATATCTGGGCCTTGGGGACATGTCTATCCAAACCTTGGAGGACCAGGACCAAAAATTGGCTTTTTAAAGTTAGCATTAGATTGGTGGGATACATGGTTAAAAGAAGATGAAAATGATTCTATGAGAGAGAATAAGTTCCTCGCTTATATTCAAACCAGTCATGAACCGGATCAACAGGCTAGGGATAGGCCTGGTTTTTGGATTAAAGAAAATAAATGGCCCTCTGACAATTCAATACTTAAGCGGTACTATCTGACCAAAAGTTGTCTAGTCGATTGTCCAAATGAATTAGTTGAAAATATTGAAATATGTTCTCCTCTTACATTAGGAGTTTCAACCGGTGAATATATGCCAATTTCTGGTATACTGGAATTACCTGCGGATCAGTCAGAGGACGATAGTTATTCAATAACCTTTGATACAGATAAAATACTTAAGCCTATTAGTCTTCTTGGGACGTCAAAAGTTTATTTAAAGGTTTCAAGTAATTGTACCCATGGAATAGTAGCAGCTAGACTATGTGATGTTTCACCGGATGGGAAATCTACACTCATTAGTTATGGGATCCTTAACTTAAAACTTAGAGAGGGCCGCGAAAAACTATCTAAGATCACTCCTGATGAGTTTATGGACGTATGTATTCGACTAAATGATACTGGCTGGCAGTTAAGTCCAGGACGTCAGCTACGGCTCTCCTTATCAAGCCAGCTCTGGCCTATGGCATGGCCACAACCGGAAGAAGCCCGTTTAAATATTTGCCTTAGCTCATGTTATCTCGAAATTCCGACACTACAGCCCTCAGAAATGTTTAGTACCAACCAACTCTTCACCAATCCAGAGGCTTCCGTGCCTCTACCTCATCAAGTTCTGGAAGAAAGCTCTGGAACACGTAAAATATCGAAGGACCAAGAGACTGGAGAGTTAGTATATGATGTTGTAAGCAACGGTGGAGAAATAAAATTTACTGATATAAATTTAATTTATAGTTCCAACAATAGCCAACATTATATGGTGAAAGAAGGTGATCCTCTCTCTGTTAAAATGATTTACATTGCAGATTTTAGTTTTGCGAGAGGTGATTGGCTCGTACAAACAAAAAGCAAGCTTATGGTTACCTGTGATGAGGATTTTTTCTTTTTAAAAGCGAATATTTCAGGAATTGAGAATAATCAGATTATCTATTCTAGAGATTGGGATGTTAAAGTTCCTAGACTTGTGTACTAATCTTTTTGTAATAAGCAAACTAAAATAATGTGAGAAACTCAACATGCGTAATCCCAATAAACTTCCGCTAACAAGTACCCACTGGGGTACCTACCGTGTAAAAGTTAATAATGGCCGTGTTCAAGAATTACTAGCTTTTGAACAAGATGCTGATCCTTCACCGATAGGTTCGGGTATAATTGATGTACAAGATGGACCAACTAGAATTGATGCGCCAATGGTACGTAAAAGTTGGTTGGAGGGTGGTCCTGGCTGTCGGCCTGAACTGCGAGGTGTTGATCCCTTTGTTGAAGTTAGCTGGGACAAGGCAAATAAATTGGTAGCTCGTGAACTTGAGCGTGTTCGCAGTGAATATGGCAATAATTCTATTTTTGGTGGATCATATGGTTGGGCTAGTGCTGGACGTTTTCATCATGCGCAAAGTCAATTGCATAGATTTTTAAATTGTATAGGTGGATATACCCGTTCAAAATTTTCTTACAGCTTTGCTGCTGCTGAGGCGATGGTCCCTTACATTTTGGGCAGTTTTCGAGAATTTTTGGGTACCTGTACTAGCTGGGAATCAATCCGTGAAAATACTAAACTGATCATATGTTTCGGTGGGATACCATTGAAGAATGGACAAATCAATCAGGGTGGTACGGGTAACCATGTGCAACTTGATGGATTACTTTCCGCGGCGGCAGCCAGCATACATTTTGTAAACATTAGCCCACTGCGCTCTGATTTGTTGGATGAGGTTGATGGTGACTGGTTGGCGTTGCGACCAAACACCGATGTGGCCCTTATCCTTGGGTTGGCCCATACTTTAGAAGTTGAAGGGCTGAGCGACCAAAACTTTTTAAATCGCTACACAGAGGGTTTTGATAAGTTCCTACCATATTTGATGGGGCAGACGGATGGTGTGGTTAAGAATGCTGATTGGGCTGCTGATATTAGTGAAATTCCTGCTGAAACGATCCG
>ENA-ORDR01000940-ORDR01000940.1-marine-metagenome-genome-assembly--contig:-NODE-940-length-14169-cov-4.349631_pt1 | contig 14169 bp, 28 predicted proteins | sample MGYA00240993_ERZ508538 | MGnify/ENA primary metagenome ERZ508538 (study PRJEB26207, sample SAMN05421999) | marine metagenome | isolation source: Monterey Bay, California, USA | place: USA:Monterey Bay... | reverse complement strand
AACATTTAAAAACATCTTAATTTGTTTATGTTTAATGTGGTTTTATCATTTGATTTTTATGTTTATGTATAATAAGTGGTCTTTGAAGAACAGAGTAGAGAAAGGTTGGACAGCAACTTCAGTTAAGCACGGAGATGTTGCAGACGTTCTAGCTACACAAGGTATAATTAAAAGATAAGAGGATGAGATGAACAAAGTTATCAAAGGGCAAACGCTCAACATGTTAACTATAGATCTCATGAAAGAAGTTATGGATGGGGAAGTATCTAGCTCACGTAATGGCGAAGTTCACTATTTGAACAATGCTATCTTAGAGCTGGGTAATCCCCGTGCCAGACACTTACACCTCTCTGGAAGAAAAAATAATATCTTTGCAACTTTAGCAGAGGTATTCTGGGTTATGGCTGGTGAGGAGAATATTGATCCTTATCTTAGCTACTTCCTTCCCAGAGCAATCGACTTCTCCGATGATAAAGAAACATGGAGAGGTGCGTATGGTCCAAGGATCTATCGCAGCAACCAAGTACAGGGTGTGATTGATATATTTAAAAAGGAAGGTTTAGACTCAAGGAGAGCAGTAATTTCAATTTATGACTCTATGTTGGATTCACCAACTGGACTTAAAGAGATATATAGACTAAATTCAAGCAAGGATATCCCTTGCAACAACATGCTTCATTTCTACGTGAGAGATGGCAAGTTGAACTGTAACGCATTTTCAAGATCAGGCGATGTAGTCTGGGGTGTTACAAATATTAATATAGTAGAATGGACTGTGCTAATGGAATACGTTGCACAAGAGATTGGTGTTGAAGTCGGAGTATACTCTCACTTCATTACTAATGTTCATATCTATGATTTCACGAAGTCGCAAGTAAAAGATGTATTAGAAGCAGATACACAACCTCTAGGTGGAAACTCAAAGCCTATGATCTTTCCTACGGGAAATAACAAGGCTAGATGGTTCTCTAAAGAGTTTGTTACTATTGTTTCTGACACAATCGCTGATAAAGAAATCTCACTAGAGATGGCTCTATCTGGGGTACATGCACTGTTTGCTAAGTATGAAGTTCCTGTTGAAGGAAATATTACTTGGGATTACATGCGTTCTATTATTGCATATGTTGAACAAAAGAAGAATGGTACAGAGTTCTCACTTCAGTTTGAAGACGGAGATTTCAAAGACGCTATTATGTCATCTTCATTCAGGAAGTTTGGAGTTGAGTGATGAAAATAATATACATAGGCTCTATCTACGAAATAATTGATTTAGAAACTGGTTATCTTAGGCTCTACTGTGAGAATATTTCACAAGCTAGAGAAGATAACATTCTAAACAATCTAGACATAGAGTACACAGTACAATCACGTTGCAATGAGCAGTATGATGGTGCACTTATGTTGGACTTTGATATAAAAGACTTACCATTAGTCAAATCATACTTTGGAGACAATGATGAATAGAGAAGAAGAAAGACGCAAAAATATTGCTCGTAAACAAGCAAGAAGAGATGCAGTCAAAGCTGGAAAGGTTCGTACTGGTGACGGTAAAGACCTAGACCACAAGAAGCCTTTGTCTAAAGGCGGATCAAACAAGGCATCCAATACACAAGCCAAGAGCGTTTCTAAGAACCGTTCAGAAGGTGGTCGTATGGGTGGTAAGGCTGGTTCAACTGCAGCTAAGAAACGTGCAGGTGCAGCTGGTGGTAAAGCATCAAGCCGTAAAGGTACACCTAACAAGAAATAGGAGCAATTATGAGCAAGCAAATGAAAAGAGGCATCCAGAAAAGACGTGATGTCAACGGTAATCGTTTATCTAAGAAAGATTCCTCACATGGTTCTTTCCGTGCTAAGCGTCACCCGAACTCAAAGTACGTCAGAAATGGTGACGTAGAAATCTAATGAGTAGCAAATGGACACATAGGTTCTTAGATCTAGCTAAAGAAGTTAGTTCGTGGTCAAAAGATCCTAGTTCACAAATAGGTGCTGTCGTTGTTGGAGACAAGCGAGAAGTCCTTTCTCAGGGTTTTAATGGATTCCCTAGAGGTATGGATGACTCGCCTGAAAGATACAACGACAGGACACAGAAGTACACTTTCGTCGTACATGCAGAGATGAATGCTATCTACAATGCTTCCTACACAGGAACATCTTTAGATGGTGCAACTTTGTATGTTCACGGATTGCCAGTATGTTCTGACTGTGCTAAAGGCATAGTTCAGGTTGGTATTAAGAAAGTCGTAGTTCGCAAAACTAAGACCGATAAGAGATGGGAAGAGAGTTCTCGTCATACAGAATTAATTTTTAAAGAAGCTGGTGTTGAGCTAGTATTCAAATAATTTAAGGAGTCCATTATGTGTGGAATCGTAGCAGTTGATATCCATGATATCGCATCAGATCAGATTGAGGCAATCAAGAAGATTATGATAGAGACCGAAATAAGAGGCAAACATGCTTCTGGTCTTAGTTGGTACAGTGATGGCAATGTCCACACTATAAAGGCTTCTAAGCCAATTTCAGAACTCTTAAGAGATTTTGATATATACAGATGTGTAGATGATAACGATGGGCACTTAAGTTTAATTGCTCATATCCGTTATTCAACTTCAGATCTTAATAACAATCAACCGATCGTTGAGCCAGACTTAATAGGTGGTTGTTACCAGTTTAACAACGTTGGTGGAGTTGGAGATTTCTCAATTGTACACAACGGCATTATAACTCAGGAAGATCCTTCTAAATGGAATGATCTATTCGGACTAGGTCAGACCTACTCTAATAATGATTCAGAGTTGGTATTCAATGCCTTTGCAAACAATCTACACCCATTACAAGAGTTTGAAGACTCTAGTATGGCAGTGGCTACTATCAATCGTTTAGGTCAAGTTCATGCCTTTAGGAATGGAAAGAGACCTATGTGGATAACTAAAGCTTATAACGGCATTATAGCTACCAGCACATCAGACATCGTAATGAGATCTGGTTTTGAGTATGCTATGCACGAGAAGTCAATTCCTGGAGTAGATTACAATTTATCTCTAGGCACTAAGAAAGTTATCGTCAAGAACATGGAGGATCTACAGTGATAAGATTATCATATGAAGACATGGAACAATTAGTTCTTGAGATGAAGAACAACGACCATGCCAATGCTAAGTTTGCATCAGCAGCATTTAGCTTATGGTTTAGGTTTGGTAACTTCACTGAGAGAAACGCACCTTATGCATCAGTAGATGCTGAGGGTAACATTACTGCAGTGGTAATGCTAACACTATTAACTAGAGAGCCTTATGCTAACCTGTATGAGATCTTTGCAGTTGAAAGTGGTTGTGCTACATCATTGTATTGGGAAGTTATGAAGCATGCTAAAGAGAATGGAGCAGAGAGACTTAAGATGTCTTGTACTCCTTCTAGCATCGGATGGCACTTCCGTAATGGTATCGTTGGATGGGGAACTGATCCTACAGGATCTATTCGTGTAGACATTCCTATCTGTGATTCTCGTCAAGAGCAAATAGAGTTAAGAGAGCGTGCAATTGAATGTCCTATCCTAGTAATGCCTGAGGGTAAAGCTAAAGATAGATTGGCTAAAGAGGAAAACTCTTTTGGACCAAAGAAGATTATTCAAGTAGAGAACGCAATAGACTTCATGGGCATGTGCTACATGAGGAAACATATAGTTTAAATTACAGGAGTTATTATGAACAAACAAGACGTATTCAAAGAGTTTTTTAATAACTCCCGTAACAGAAACGATATTGATCCAAACATTTGGATGAGCAATTATCTCGTAGAGAGAACAGAGATGAATAGAGATCAGGTTATATGGTTTTGCTTTCTACAAGCGATCACATATCACCTACCTACTGCTTTCCTAATCTTTAATGAATATCCAGATAGTTACTTAGCTGGACAGGAAAGATTAAGAGAGTGGTGGTCTAAGGATGTCCAGAAGAGATGTCCTTACCAAACAGACAAACTAAAGCAGAGGAAGTATCTACCTGAGACAGTTGAGTCATATCAGAAAGTGATTGGTTCATCAGACTCTAAATACTTTGACAACTTACTAAACGGAACACCTAGTGAGAACTTCAACACATTGTGGGAAGAGTTCTATAAGCCTATCGCTCACTTTGGTCGTTTCTCAGTTTGGAACTTTGCACAGAATTTAAAACAAGTCGCTGGTTATGATATTGAGCCAGACAGACTTTTCCTTGGCGACAGTGATGCCCAGAGTATTACTCATGGTATGTGTCATTATGTCGGATGGGAAGATAAGACTTATAAAAGAAGATGGAAGACCCCAGAGGGCAAGAAGCGTAAAGAAGTACATAACTTCACAAAGGATGAGAAGGTCATATTAGAAGACAATGCTCGTTTCCTTATGGAAGACTTAGACACAGATGGCTTTGATTTAGAGACTGTGTTGTGTGCTTATAAGAAACTCTTTAGAGAGAGGGATAGTCGTTATATTGGCTATTACTTAGACCGTCAAGCAATGGACATCAATAAGATTGAAGCTCAAGGCTGGTATGGTATTCCTTGGTATTTATTGTATCAAGCTAGAGAGGAAGTCGTATATTGTGAAACTGTCGGTGTGACAGTGGATCCGTCTCGTTATTCAGAGGAAGTCGAGTCAAAAATAAAATAACTAACAAAAAGGACAGAATATGAAATCAAAAGAATTTCTAGTCGTAATCATGTTGGCTCTATTCTTGGGAACAGGAGTAGGAATCAAATATTTACTAGGTACTGCGGAAGAGATTACAACTGAAGAGCAGAGTGATCTTGGAAGTTTAGTACTAAAGAATCTGGGAGGGAATCTATTCTCTCTAACTGGTGATGTAGGTATCGGAGATTGTGAGCGTATCGTTCCACAATTGCCTACTACACAACCATTCACATTAATCTTAGAGTCTCCTGGAGGGAGTCTCGGTGACGGTATCTGCCTTGCAGCACACCTAAAGATTAGAAATGTAGTCACTGTTGTTCGTGATACTCCTGTCTCTAATGAGAACGGTGATGTCACTTATGATCCAGGAATGAACACAACAGTTGGTAAGCAAATGTCATTGACACAGGGTAAACCTATGGTAATGTGTGCATCTGCTTGTAGCTTATTGTTCCTCGCTGGTGATGAAAGATATCTTATGGGTGATGTTTACTTAGGTATTCACGCACCTCGTAGTTCTGGTGCTATTCCAGATGCTTCTATTGCAGAAGCTGGAGCATACCAGACAGCAAATCAGTTGTTATCATTTTTACAGAACCAGTTAGGAGTAGAGAGTGCAGAGTTAAGACGTCTGTTCATATCTGTTCCTGCTAACACTATGTATTATGTTAACCCGAAAGACTTTAACAGAGCAGACTATCTTATTAAGATTGCTACTCATTACATTGACTTTCACGGATTTAACTTAGTTGATCCTCATGCTAGTGTTTATGAAGCAATGAGTCGTCAAGCTGAAGAGATCAGAAAGATGAATGAAAGAACTGGAGGTCAGTGATGTTAAAAAGTTTCTTTATGTCTAAACAGTATGCCGTATTTGCATACTCAATAGGTTTCGTTATCTGCTTCCTATCATGGTACTCAGTCGAGATGGCTGTTGCTTTGAACCAGTGGAACAGAGAGATCTATGACACATTACAGACTCTTAACCAAGACAGGTTTTGGGATCTACTTATCGGATGGGATTGGAACACATTACACCAATTCATCTTATTACAAGAGAACCCTGTAACTGAAAAGCCAATCGTTCCTTCATTGGTTCAATACATTGTATTCTACATCCCTATCGCAGTTGCGTTCACATGGATTGTACAAAGGTATTTGTTCAAGTGGAGACAATCTAACACAGAGTTTTACCTACGTAGGTGGGAAAAGACTACTATGAAGATTGAAGGTGCTTCTCAGCGTATACAAGAGGATCTCGCTAAGTTTGGAAAGTTATTAGAAGGTTTATCAATCAACGCATTGAAATCGTCTCTTACACTAATCGCATTTATTCCTATTCTATGGGAACTATCAGAAGGACTACCTATCTATAACGGTATGTTCATTCCTGGATTCCTAGTTTGGATTGCAGTAGCGATGTCAGTAGGTGGTACTTTGATTTCAGTAATCGTTGCTTGGAAGCTTCCTAGCTTAGAGTTTAACAATCAAGTTGTTGAGGCTCAGTTTCGTAAGAAGCTAGTCCACGGTGAAGATAACATGAAAGACAGAATGGTATCTGATCTATTCCCTATGTTTGATTCAGTTCGTAGAAACTACTACAGACTGTTCAACTGGTACTTAGGTTTGTCTGTATGGCAAACTGCTTTCGGTATCCTACTAGGTAATGTTGCATTACTTGCACTTGCTCCATCGTTCTTTGCTCAATTGATTACACTTGGTGTATTCTTTCAAGTATTGAATGCCTTTGGTAAAGTGGAAGGATCTATGACATTCTTCGTAGACAGTTGGGGAACAATCGTAGAGTTTATCTCAGTTGTTAAGCGACTAAGACAATTTAACAAAGCTTTAGATGAAGCTGAAAAGGAGAGCTAATATGACAGTATTTAAAAGATGGTTTGCACTAACAAACCTTATGGTCATTGGTTTCGGTACATTACTATATGCTGGAGTTATTCAAGAGATTATCAGGACAGACATTAGTGGTTTGTCCGTTATAATATTCTCAGCTTTCGTTATAGCAGTTGCACTCACTGGACTCATTTCCTACAGGGTAGGTAAGAGTGGTGAGATGGATCTGCAAGACGATAACATGCTTTACGTATCTTGGTTTTTAGCTGAGGTACTAATGGTTCTTGGATTAGCAGGAACTGTTATTGGCTTTATTGTTCTATTTGATGCTAACTTCAATGGTGTGTCTTTCGACAACCCAGAGACAGTTAAAGAGATTATCGTAGCAATTGCCAGTGGTATGGGTGTAGCGTTATACACCACAATCACAGGTATTGTTACTTCAATCCTAACTAAGATGTTATTGGTTAACATCGAGGTGACTATCAATGAACAGGAGTAAATTTAAAGCAGGAACTGCATTTCAAGATATGTTGTTCTTAATGCTGAGTGGAGTGACGGTGCTATGGGTACTGTCATTCCTACTAATCAACCCAGTAGCGAAGGTGAACGATATCGAATCGCCTGCTGAATTTATTATAACAATGGAATGGGCAGACCATTCAGACGATGACCTTGACTTATGGTTAAGGACTCCGAATGGATCTGTTATAGGATTCTTTAATAAAGATCAAGATGGTGCTAATCTCGAGAGAGATGACTTAGGACTTGTTACTGATTGTTTCCTATTTGGAAGAGATGCTACTTCACAGGAGTGCATAAAGTTAAATAGAGAAACTATTACTCTAAGAGGATTAATTCCAGGAGAGTATCAGTTGAAGTTCGTGGTCTACAATATTGGTGGTGGTACTTCTATAGAAGGCAACCCAGTTAACATTGAGATAATCAAAGTAAATCCTTATAGTATTGAATTCCGTAGAGAATACAATTACAAAAGACATAAAGAGAGTGTATCAATAATAAGATTCACTGTTGACAATGAAGGTAACATCACTGAGTGGAGTGAAGTTCCAGCTATCTTCGACAGAGATCACAAACCTACACCTAGAATAACAGAGAATGGAGCACACTTATGACGGATAGTATTATATTCACAGTAATCTCTTCTCTTATAGCTTTAGGTGTAGTATTCACTATACACGCAATTTATAGACCTAAGAGCCTGAAAATAGCTATTCTTATGATCTTCTTGTCTATCACTATGCCTTTGGCTTTATATAAGCCTTTCATCAACTCTCTAGGCTTCGCAGTGTTTCAAGGGAACTCTTCTAATGAAGTGTTTTTACATTACACAGTGGATGCTAACCAAGAGTGGATATATCTATGGGTTATTGATAGTGAGTCTCTAGAGCCACGTGCTTATAAGAGACCATATACAAAGGAAGAAGAGAAGAAGCTTTCAGAAGCTAAGAAGAAAGGAGACGAAGGAGTCACTCAAACAGTAGAGATTCCACCTCCACCCAAAGGGAATTCAGACGTACAACAAGAAGTTGAAGTTCAAGACTTGTATACGACTGCTCCTGGAGGAAAGAAGAACAATGATTAGACTCACAGAGTCTGCGAAGCTTCGTGCCTTATTTCGCCCGAAATCGGTCGATTGAGGTACGGAGACGTTCTTAAGCACAACAACAAATTAATTTTAAGGAGTCATTATGACATTTGAAGAACAGAACGCTAAGAGTCGTTCACAAGTGTTCACTGCTTTAGAGCTTTCAGCAATCGCCCTCGACTTATCTGATAAGTTGTCTAAAGAGCCGTCTGGTACAGACTGGTTCAAAGTGGTCGATGAGCTTAAAGAGGAATGGTACTACGAAGTCTCATTCACGCATCTAATTAAAGGTGAGCCTGATCTGATGGTTTTCCTTAGAGAACAAATTATGATCTCTAGAGGTATATTCTTATGAAGAATTATGCCCTCGTCAAAGGCATCACACAAGACGGCAGTAAGTTCCGCCCCAGTGCTTGGACTGAGATGCTAATAGACCAAAGTAAAGAAACTACTTGTACTATAACTATATGTAATGGGATCAAGTGTATTGATGTAGACCTCGACTGCTCGGAAGCTGAGAGGATTATGTCATTTGCAAAAGACAACAATCTACTCGTAGAGACTACTCGCAAGTAGAACGTTGCCTTAAGAAATAACGGACTGGTGTTTTACAGTCTTGTAGGAGAGATCCCAGAATTAAATTGTCTTCTGGTATAAGATCGTAATTCAAAGACGATTTGCTAATAGGAAACAGAAATGAAAGAACTATTAACAATCTTTGCACTAACTGTGCTCTCGACATCAGCAATCGCTGATCAGTTGGTATTCTCGCAAAACGACGGAGAAGGTAACTGGAACAACGTCTACATAGACGTAGAAGACGCATCACAATTCCCTGGAGCTTATATTCCAGGACACAGAGGAAGCTCTAGTGGTGGTGTAAAAGCAAAACCTGCAGTTAAGGGTCGAGCAGCAAGTATCACTTTTACTGCTGGTCCAGGAGACTCTATAACATACACTAAGCAACCAAAAGGTGGCAAATGGAGGGAGAATGGATACCGAAGACCTTATAACCTAAAAGAGATCCACGGTTCTAATAAAGGTGCTGATGTGACTGAAACTCCTGGTGTAGAGGCACAGGATGCAGTAGCAGAAGTTAAACCTTCAAGAGAAGAACCATCAGAAGCAAGAACGATTATACCAGTCCCCAAAGGTGAGGACATGCAGACGTTCATTGCTGAGTACTTAAAAAACTTTTCAATAATAATAACAGGAATGTAACATGAAATATATAATGACAGCACTTTTAAGTGTTATGATGATGTTTAGCACAACTGCTAACGCATCTGCAGAAAGAGATGCAAGCATACAAGGATTGGTATTTATCAGTTCTTACCACGCTGACTGTGAGCCAATGACTTATTCAGGTCAGGTTCTATTTGGCTATATGTATAACGAAGTCGGTGGAGATTCTATTCTTTATAGCACTCCTATGATTGAAGCTTCGCTATTAGTTCAGAACTTTGTTGAGCAGAACGGACAGTACAACACTTGTATCATCATCCGTGAGCTATTAATTGAGTATGGACTTTACACACAACTATTTCGCTAGGAGACTACTATGAAAGGACACACATTTACAATTACTGACCAGACTACTGGACAATCATTCGACTATAAGCGTTATGCACCTTCTGGAGCATACTACATGCGTCGTCAAGGTGAGACTCGTTTCACACGTGTTACACGTAACGAGATCTTCAAATCATTAGATAAAGCTTCTGTAAGGAATGCAGGCTAATGTTTGATTTAAATAAAAAAGAGACGGCTCTTAACTTAGTTATAGCAATCGGTGCAATGACTATGTCTACTTTTGCAGTAATCTACTTCGGTATTACTACAATCGCTGGAATGCTATAATGTTTATAACAGTAACGCAAGAGCAATACGAGAAGCTAGTTTCTAGTGTTCTTTCTCAAGTATCTAAGGGAATGCCTAGTACAGAGAGAGAACTTCTAGAGACGGCTATCAGAGACGGCTTGAGAGACTCACGAGTCAGGATAGCTAAATAACTTAACCTTTAGGGGATAATCATGGATATTACATTACTTGTTGGTGCTAATGCAACAGGCAAATCTACTCGTTTGAAGACGTTTGTAGATAATACAAGCCGTTTATTAGACACTGACGGAATCGACTACGAGTATACGTTTTTCGATACGAAGAAGGATAAAACACGTACTGTTGTTCTAGGAAAGTTATTCCCTAACGGAATACTAATTCTAGGATCAGAAGCTAACAACCATGCAGGTTGGGTATGCTTAGACAAAGCTATACTATCTACTCAAGATATGAGAACAGACTTTTATAAGTGGGTTATGGCGAATGACACCAGAGTAACACATATTGTTGCTGAGGGATATTTCAACTGTACTTCACCAAGGATGAGACCTACGTATCTTAGAGAGACAGGATTTGACACTATCAACTGTGCATTTATGTTTTATAACACAGTAGAAGAGTTTTATAACAGAACTAAAGAAAGATCAGGACACGACAGAGACATGGAGTGGGCGGAGAATTGTGCAGGTTGGAAAGACAACAGTTCATTCAGACGTTCATACGAGAAGTCTTTGGAAGAGAACAGAGATAATCTACAACGTGTTATACGTTTAGATATCAATGCTCCTCGCAATGCTCTATTCGAGATTGTGCACGACTGTCCATTTTAAATAAAGAGAGGACTATACCATGGCTGAGAAAATCAAAGCAATGACAAGGACTGAAAAATTAATTAAACTTAAAGATGACTTCGGTGGTGCTTGTGCCTTGTGTAAAGAATCTAGATATCAATGTCTAGAATTCCATCACACTAATCCACGTGAAGTTTCTGGAAGACCATCTTGGTCTACAGTAAGAGATTGGAAATATGAAGACATCATGACTGAGTACAGAGCAGAAACAGTTTTGCTATGTAGGAACTGTCACGGTGATGTTCACTATCAAATGAATCAGAGGGTAAAGTACTCTGATGATTAAAGGAGTATTTTATGACAAATAAGTTACCCATTCCTGGATCAAAAGGATATACGGTAGACATAGAAACACATGCGGTATACAACGCAAAAGGTCGTCACATGAGACCTCACGTTGACAAACGCAAAAGAGTTTGTACAAAAATCATGCTAGAAACTGGTAGTCAAAGGACAATCATCATTAAAGATGTTGTACGTAATCTCCTTAGAGATAACGGTATTTCCTTTGAAAATCAAGCACTTAGGAAGTCAGCAGAGAGTATGCTCGTTCAATTAACTACTTACCACACTGTGCTTTTGCACTCTGAGGAAGTAAGAAAGATTGAGGGCAACGAAGCTCGTTGGAACTTCTTTAAAGACATGGATGTCGAACTAGACTTAGGTCTGGTATCTGTGTTGGTACAAATACTTTAAATTAAGTAACCAGAAAGGGGTACACTTCGGTGTGCTCCTTTTGTTCGTTTTATAGATCTGTAGCTCAGTCGGTTAGAGCGTTCCCCTGATAAGGGAGAGGTCGGTGGTTCGAATCCACCCAGATCTACCATGGTTATGTAGCTCAGTTGGTTAGAGCACTGCACTCATAATGCAGGGGTCGGTAGTTCAAGTCTACCCATAACCACCAACTGGGGAGTAGCCAAGTGGTAAGGCAACAGGTTTTGATCCTGTGTATCGAAGGTTCGAATCCTTCCTCCCCAGCCACAAATAAGTAACTAACATATGGAAGAGTGCCAGAGCGGTTGAATGGAACGGTCTTGAAAACCGTCAAACGTTAATAGCGTTTCGTGGGTTCGAATCCCACCTCTTCCACCATATTATTCCTAGATAGCTCAGTTGGTAGAGCAACGGACTGTTAATCCGTAGGTCGTTGGTTCGAGCCCAACTCTAGGAGCCACATTTTAAATAACATACAGTAGGAGTTTATTATGGAAGATATTATAATGTCGATTATCATAATCATAGCCACGTATCAATTGATGTCTACAGGAAAGTAACTATGAATACGCTAAATCGTAAGTTTCCGATATCAGGCACAAAAGGTTATTCAATTAACCCTTTGACACATGAAATATACAATCAAGAAGGTAAGAAAATGAAGCCTTTTGTGGATAGTCGAGGAAGAGTATCTACTAAGCTTATGAGGACTGATGGTAAGCAAAGAGTATTCGTTATTAAAGACTTAGTAAAGAAGGTAAGTGATACATTAGAAACGAAAAAAGAGACACTAAAGAAAGGCAATAAGTTACTAACTTATGAGGGCTTCTTTAACAATATAGATACGATTAGAAAGGAAGGTTCAAGCTTAGATAAGTATGTAAAAGCTAAAGACCTTATTGTGAATGCCGACTTAGATATCCTTAAGATGTTGATTAAGAGTATAACATAGGTCGCCGAGGGAATAGAGAGTTGCCTTAAGAAGAAAAGGAGTCACGTGTTCGTGCTACCATTTCTTACGGTTGGAAGAGTTAGTGGTGAGAGGTTTCCCCATCTTCGTAGTCAGCAACCATATTGAATAGAAACCTCACCTATTTATCAACTACTGAGACAAGGAGACCAATATGGCGAAGTATCAGAACAAGAAAGTTGATTTCACTTTCTATATCGCAAAGGACGATATTAAACAGGAGATCACAAACATAACAGATCCAGCACCCACTATCTTCGAAGATACTGGCAGTGTTGAAATCAGATTCAATGTGCTTCTAACAGACAATGATTCTTTCCTCAGATACCATGCTCTTAATCAATACGAAGGTCAACAAATTACTGTTGGTTTAGTATATGATAATGGCTTTGAAGGTATTGTCGAGCTAAAGACAACATTCACTGTTACACATTATGAAAGAAGATTTGGCTCTAACAAGGGAGCTATCGTAACTCACGTATTCAAGGGAGATAAGTAATGGCTTCAGAGTACAATGACGTTATGAGTACTATCGGTTCAAATGTCCAAGAGGATGCAGAAAGCAACACTATGGCTGATTGGATTGATAAGACCTTACTGACAGGTGTACAGGATGAGCTTAAATCATCTTATGGTATCTCTCTAGAGTATTCAGAGATTATGGATTATATGGAACATTACGGGATAGACTTCGGTTTTAACGGTGATTATTCTGTAGCTGATCTAATCTTCGAATCAATGGAGGATTAATATGGGAGTAACACGTACACCCAAAGGTTTAGATAGTGCAAAGACAAAGGCGGAAGTTTTACAAGAGCAAATTAGAGATCTCAAGATTGAAATTGCTCACGGGAAAACTTACAATACTAACAAGGATTACGGGATGTTGGAACTCAAACTTCAACAACTCTTACGACAACAATCAGGAGAATCCAAATGAGTAAAGACTATCAGAACGAATATTTCGTAGAAGCAGATGGAACTAAGAACTTTGACAAATATGCTGATGGCATGTGGAAGCAAGGTAAGAGTCCAGAAGCTAAGAAACATCATTTCCAAAAGGGACATAAGAGTCCTGGAAGACCAGTTGGAAGCAAGAACAAGAAGACACTAAGACAAGAATTGCTAGAGAAAGGTGGTATGACTCCAGCAGAATTTCTAGCTTCAGTTGTCAACGATGAGAACGCAAACATGGGACAAAGGATACGTGCAGCAGAGGCTGCAGCTAAGTTCTATGACGCTTCATTATCATCTGTTGAGATACATACAGACGAAGATGAAGTTGCACCATTTAACATTTTCATCTCTCCTAAAGCAGTCGAAGATGCTGTAAAGGATGCAGAGAAAGATACAGACAAGGATGACAAAGACGATGAATAATAATCACATTCACCTATACGTAATGGGTGCATATGTCGCTTCATGTATACTACTAGGATCTCTAGCTGGTATGATGATAGCATAACAACAGGCAAGAATTCAGGGGTTGCTAGTGCTTCACGCAGTTAGTGACCTCTCAGTTGCTCTTCCTTAAAGAACTCTTTTTCTTTTTTCTTTTCTTTTTCTTTTTTCTTTTTCTTTAGAGAATTCTTTTTAGTTCTTTATAGTTCTTCTTGGTTTTCTTCTTCTCTCTCTTTCTCTAAGGTTCTTCTATTAAAGC
>ENA-ORDR01000935-ORDR01000935.1-marine-metagenome-genome-assembly--contig:-NODE-935-length-14208-cov-3.458708_pt1 | contig 14208 bp, 9 predicted proteins | sample MGYA00240993_ERZ508538 | MGnify/ENA primary metagenome ERZ508538 (study PRJEB26207, sample SAMN05421999) | marine metagenome | isolation source: Monterey Bay, California, USA | place: USA:Monterey Bay... | reverse complement strand
GAGAATGCGAGATCTTTGGACCATTCCTTCGTTGTAGGATTCTTGAGGAGGGGCAAGAGGCTCTGGCCCTGGAGGTTTGCAGGTGGAGTTAATCCAGCGAGTTCTGCTAGAGTCGGGTAAAGGTCAACCAGTTCGGTGATTTTATTGCTAGCGTGTCCATGAGATTTTGTCATCCATGGGACACTGAGGATAAACGGAACACGGGTTGATTCTTCGAATAGGTGTTGCTTTTGAAACTTGTGATGATGCCCTAAGAGATATCCGTGATCACTGGAGAAAATTACGATGGTATTTTCTCGTAACCCCAATTCGTCAAGAGCTTTTAAAACCCGGCCGACCTGCTCATCCATATACGAAATGCTGGCGTAATAGGCTTCTAGTAATCCTTTGTGTAGTTCGGGGGTCACGCCGTAGCGATCTATGGATTTGTAGTTTCGAATAATTTTTGGGACATCCTCAAGGTCTCCCTTGGGAACCTCTGGGGCGACCATGGTGTCGCGATCGTAGCGATCAAAATATTTTGAGGGTGCAACTAGAGGAACGTGGGGACGGACAAAGCCACAACCTAGAAAAAAGGGCTTATCCTTATTTTGTTTTAGGAATTCAATTGCGGCATCCGCCGCCATCCCGTCAGCATGTTCGAGATCGCCAGTCGATGCTTCGACTCCGGTAAAAGTCTGGGAGCTTTTATCCTTTGGAGACCACTCCGTTCTTTCACCAGGAGCGTTCTGTTCGGGGGCCTTAATGTTGACCGTCTCGTCCCAAGACGGAGCATCGTCATGATCGGCTGTTCCTGCAATGATTTCGAAGGGGATACCCATATGATAAATCTTGCTAACACGACCGGCGTGGTAGCCATTGTTGCGGAAGAGTTGTGATAGCGTCACGACATTGGGAAGATTTTCGCGGAGGTTACCTCCGTTACCCAGCATGCCATTAGTATAGGGATAAAGTCCGGTCATCAATGAGGCGCGGGAGGAACCGCAAACCGGGTATTGGCAGTGCATATTCTCAAAGCGGACGCCTCGCTTGGCCAGGGCGTCAAGCCGTGGAGTTTTGCATTGTGGATGTCCGAAACCGCTGAGCGCTGAGTTTAGATCATCGGACATCAAAAGAAGGATGTTGGGTTTCCGTTCTTTTGCGTGGGGTAAATGACTAAGGGAAAATGTTACGATAGTAAGAAAAATTAGAAACTTCATATTTATTTTTCGATGGTTTGCGCACCATTGTGTTTAGATGCCATTTTAAGTGATTTGAAATTGCCTTTTTGGGTGGAAAAAAGGGGCGATTACTTTGGGGGGATTGTGGGATCAACGATTTATCGAAAATCCGAAGGAAGCTGTGGACGGACGCCGAGTTTTTCATAGTTAAATCCGCTCGGTCGGGGTTCGTATTTTCTGGTATATGCCACGCTGCGGTTCGGAGTGATTTTGTCTTCCAGTCCCATTCCCCAGTAGGAGGCGTTGATGATGAGTCTTCTTAATCCGGCACTCTGTAGATCACGGGCGCTTCCCATGGTTGTGTTGAAGACACGAGCTTTAGTCCCCATACTCGTGCTCCATGTTTTGAACCAAGCGACCGGGAGTGCTTCCTTCTTGATGTTCGGTTCGTCTTCGGGAGAAAGGCCTGTGAGTGGCTGTCCCCAGACGAGGATAGTGCAGTCCTCTGGAAGGGTGGTTCCTTCCTTGTAAGTTCTATAAACATCAGATGGCCCCCAGATATCGTGGACTCCTGAAACAATGGGGTGGCCTGCGAGTTCTTTAACGATTGTTCCGCGGGTCGCTTCCCGGTGCCAGCCCCCATGATGGCCCATGAAAGATCCGCCGAGAATATCCCGACCAAAGTTGATGTTCTTTCCTTCCTTGGAATAGGGAATGCGACCTCGAAACCCGTGGTTGGCGGTGCGAAGTGCGATGATTGGTTTTCCGGAGTCGAGGTATGTCGCGATTTTCTTCAATTGGCCTTCTGGAAGAGTGAGTAGGCGGTGGAAGAAGATTACAAGGTCGGCCGACATTAGGTGTTCTAGTCCGGGAATATTGTGCTGTTCGAATTCATCTTCTTTTCCTTTCTTCGGATAGACCGGCATCGTTGGGTCAACCATTCCTTTCTCGTTTACGCCAAAGAGAACAGTGCAATCAAAGCCATGATGCTTGCTAAGGATTCCGGCCATCATGGGCATAGCTTGCTCACTGCGGTATTCTTGATCGGCGGCAATTAGGACAATGTGTTTTCCTTTGCCGGGGCCTTCTCCTCCCGAGTAAGTGAGCCATTTGGCGCTGTCTGGGACAGGGTGGGCTGAAAGAGAAAGCAGCGAGGTCAGAAGAAAGAAAAATGAGTGGCGTAGCATGGTGATGAATGTTGGATGTTAGCGAATGCTGGTGAGTTTGGGCGCTTCTGTCGAAGCTTTGATTTTCTCGATGGTTTCCCTTAAGATGGCGGCCTTTTGTTTGCTAAGTCGTCCTGGGAAGTTGGGCTCTCCGCCGTCGAACCGAGTCGCTATTACTTCAAGATCCGGGATGATTTCCTTGGCGTGTGAACCATAAGTGAGAAGAATTTTCATAATCTCGGGAGTCCGTTTTTCGCTGGCCCAAGGGTTCTGTTTTCCTGTGTATTCGACACAAGCTTTGATGCCTTCTTTGACATGATTGGCGGCAAGGACTTTTAAGCCTTCGATCCGGATTTCGGCTGCGAACATGACCCCGCTTGGAGCCGGTTTTTCGATAGCCGTGAGGATAGCGGGAAGAAGGGGCTTAATTTCTGTGGGGGAGAGATTGCGATAGACTGAGCCGAAACTGCCTCTTGCGCGACCATCCTCATTTTGCAGCCCGGCTTTCACTGCTTTAAAAAGAATTTCGCGATCAATCCCCTCTAGTGAACGGCTGAGTAAGCCTCCCCTGCCATTGAAAAGGGCGAAGGAAAAGTAACGTTGCTGCATGCCGCGCGGGTCGTTCTTCGTGTCAATTTCGGTGAGAAGTTGAAGAAGTTTTGGAGCGGTCTTGATGGCGGGTTTGCCGATAGCAGCGAGGGCCTCGGCGGTTTTGATTCGAAGCCAAAGATCTTTTGAAGAGAGGTTTTCTTCGAGAGTGTCGACAGCCGCGGCTCCGCGTCCTCGAAGTGAAATGATGGCTTGGCTCGCTCCAAGTTGCTCATAGAGCTTATTGGAGCGAAGAAGTTTCATGAGGGCAGTCAAAGGAGGGCTGCCCTTGCGTCGTCCAATGGCCATCGCGGCTCTTTCCCGAACGACGGGGGACCAGCTGCTTAGGGCTTCCAAGAGGGTGTCCCCATTGAGGGAGTCATAAGCAGAATTACGGTCCTTGTTATCCCAACCTCGCCCCACCCGGATTAGAGATTCAGCTTCTTGAAGCCCGATTTGAGGAGCAAGTGGCTTCCTTTTTCCAGTGAGCCAAAGGTTTTTTAGAGGCATAGCATAAGCGAGGAGATAAGCCCCGGTGCAGTCCCAATTAGCGTAGCTATCTTTCTTCATGGAAGGCGGACCAAGGTGAACAAAGGCGCCATCCCACTGTCGAGCGAGATCGAAATACCAGCTGCCAAATTCCTTCATCCATGCTCCGGTTGCATTAGGGCCAGATTGCGCGACTCCAGGCATCGCCCAGAGGATGTTGCAAAAGTTTCCAGTATGCCCGCTATCGCGCTCAGGGCCGTGGGAGGCCACGCTCATGCGGGAAAAATACTCGGTTACTTTTGACTCGCCGAGCAAGCTGAAGAGGACGGCGGCCATTCCGTTTTTACCGTTATCATCGTGGGTTTCGATCCAAGGGGCGTGGTCGCCGTAGGGCACGGCTCCTTTTCCGTTATAGAAGCGGAGGAGCTTGGCACTCTTTTCAATTGCTTGGGAAAGCTTTGGATCATCAATACCGGCTGCGCGAGCTAGAACTAGAGAGGTGGTGAGCGGAAGACCGGGCGCGTTCATCATTCCGTAGCCAGCGAGACGTCCATCAGGGTTGGCGAAACGGTGTCCCCATGATCCCACCATGCTTTGACCGTTAGCGGCTTCCATCGCGAGACGTTTGAGATTGGGGAGAAATGTTTTATCACCAGTGGAGAGGGAATACTCCGAGATGAGCATGATGACGTAGCCATAATACCAAGTTTGGAAGCTTCTGTTTTCGAAAGTGGAGGCCCATTCGACTTCCTTACGAACGAGCGGAAGATAAGCAGGTTCTCCGCTTGCGAGCAGCGCAAGAGCATTCAAGGAACGGGTGATAGGGTTTTCGCGATAGCTGGGTGTTTTGATTTTTGCCGCGAGAATCTCACACCCTTGCTCGAGGATGGTTTTGGACTTGGCGCAATTGTAGGGAGCGGTTTTGCTGTAGCCGCCCAAAATTGGAAGCTTGAGCGTGATATTCTCTGTTTTTCCATCACGCCATCGAATAAGGGAAAGAGCTCCTTTTCCATTCACTGATTCTGCCGCCGTTAGGGCTTTTCCAAATTCAGTACGTGGGTCATACGAGAAGTTTTTTTTGTCGACTCCAAGAATGACGTCTCCCTCTTCGAGATTGCCATCGGACGGAGAACCTGTGGCGACTCTCGTGATTCTGATTTGGCGGGCGTCAGAGGTTACCATCTTGTCGCTAAACATCCAGCCACGTGCGCCAGTGGCTCCTAAGTTCCAATCGTGGACTGCTCCTTCCGGAATGCGGTCTCCTTTGGTAAAGTCGGGTTGTGCCATATTGCCGGCAGGGCCGGCGGCCAAGAGGGCTTGTAGGGCGCAGATGGAAGAAATGAGACCGGCTAGTTGAGGCTTAATCATAAATTGAGAGGACCATTGAAGTTTTCAGTGGATAGGATGAAGGTGGGGGACTGTCCAGAAAGGGAAGCCTAACAGGGAGAATCTTTGAAATTTCGGATGTCCCATAATGGGTAGGTTCGATTTTTGATTCGAAGTCGTGGAGGAGTTTAAATCAATGATCACGGATCGGAAAGAATCGCTATCCTGATGAACTTTCATAGTTTGTGGGTTTTCCGTCTAATTCGGGTCTTTTGAGGGTGGCCCGACGTAATAGAGATCCTCTCCGTAGTGGGGCTTAAGTGGCCAAGTGTCAGTTCGGAATGGGTAGGCGGGAAGTTCTTTGCCGTTCATGAGGGTTCCTAAAGGCAGGTTGGACCATGCGTAGCGAACGGCGATAGGTTCCGGGACATCTTCGGACCAGACTTCGACGCTTGAAGGTTTTACAACTCTTGCGTCGGCGTGGTGGAAGACCTTATCTTTTCCTGCGATGTAAAAACCGCGCGCATCGGTTTGGTCGAGACGGAGTCCGTGCGATCCTTTTTCTCCAAAGCTAATCACGATCTTATTCTCCTTGATCGCCATCGATTTGTAGATCGGGCCATGCCATTCAAGTGGATTCTCAGAGCGAGTGCCGTCCTTAATGCCATAGACGGTCGAAAGCGCCCATCGGGCAGAGCGATCGCCAACGGGATACTTTCGATGCGGGTGAATATTAGAGTCACTATTTGCATCGAAGCTGACGATCAGACCGGTGTTAGGCGTGTTTTGCCAGGTTAGGAATTGTTGTTCGCGAATCACGTTGGTGTGGTGATTCATGTCATAGGTCATTGAGCGTCGGGTACTCCATCCTGCAATTTGAATGATGCCAAAAGGCAACTTTGGGTCCCGGAAGATTTTTCGCCAGTCAGAGATAACAGAAGGAAAGGTTTCGCGGAAGGGAATCCAGCTATTACCGAAGGAATTATTTTCACCTTGGTAGAAAAGAGCGCCCTGAATAGTGAGTCCTTTCAAAGGCATAATCATGGCGTTGAGAGCTCCCGAAGGGATACGCCCCTGATTAGGATTTTGATAGTTGCGTGGATTAGGCTTTCCACCGGGCTTCTTTTCTCCCTTAGCTTCCGCTTCCTTTGTGCGCATCTCCCATTCTTTGAGGTCTTTGGCAAGGCGTTTGGCCGCTCCTTTTTCAGCTCCCTTATCGATCCACGCCTGACACTTTTCCTCATAGTCGGTGAAGTAAGGCTTCATGGTAGGTAGGGTCTTGAGAGTGCGACGGGTAACCCAGTGTTGAGCCATTGTTCCGCCCCAGGCGGCGTTAACTAGACCGATGGGAACATCAAGTCGCCGGTGAAGGCGTTGCCCAAAAAAGTAAGCGACGCCGGAGCAGTCGCCGATCGTTTCGGGGGAGCATTGGTTCCAAATTCCCGCGCCATTCTCCGATGGAAAGTCGTCTTGGGGTTCCGGTAGCCCTTCGGGTTCGATCCGAATAAATCGGATCGCGGGATAGCGTGCACTTGGGATTTCAATATCGGCGTCGCGGGAGCTGCGAAGCCTCCATTCCATATTGCTTTGTCCTCCACAGATCCAGACATCACCAAGAAGGACGTCTTCCAAAATGATCGAGTGATCTTCTGAAACGATTTTGAGTGTTTGGCCCGTGGCATTTGCAGGCATCGGGTCTAGCGAGATTTCCCATTTACCATCTCTCCCGGAGACGATGGATTTTTTCTGACCGGCGAAGGTGATGACGATTTCTTTTTCGGTATCTGCCCAACCCCAAATACGGGCGGGCTTATCGCGTTGCAGAACCATCTGGCTGCCGAAAATATGAGGCAGTTTGAGTTTGGAGAATCCTTGTGCGCTAAGCAGAATGAAAATGACAGGAAAGAGGGGTTTCATATCGAAGACTTATTGAAACTGAAGTTGGCTGAGCTTGACGGTGAGATCGTGAATCTTTTTTCCGTCGATATTGATGATGGTGTATTTGACAGTTGGATCTTCGGTGGTGAGATCAAAATCGATTTTTCCAAAGGACTGCTTTTCGTTGTAGCCGAAGAGGGAGTGGTCGATGAGTTTATGAACGTGTTGATTGGTGAGTCGTGACGAGCTGAACTCGAAGAGGGGATACATGCCATTGATTTCGGTATCGACCTTGTAGGCATCCGAGCGGTGGCGATCAGCGGAGAGAATGACGACGCCGGGGATTTTTTGATCGGCGATGTATTGATAAATCTCGGTGCGTTCTTCCGGGTATCCGTCCCAAGTGTCCTTGGAGCCGGGTTTGACTTTCGGAGCCATGGGGACGTTGGTGCAGATCACTGTAAAGGTGGCAGGTTTTTCCGTGAGAGTTTTCTTGAGCCATTTCATCTGGACAGGTCCGAGCATGGAAGGACTTTCATCCTTGGGTGACTCTCGGTAATAGCGCCCGTCGATCATGATGAAATGAACATCGCCGATGCTAAAATCAAACCAGCAACCGGGGTTTTCTTTTCCGCCCCCGTAGTAGGGATTATCCCAGTTTTCTTTGTAGATTTCCCAGACATCGCGCTTCCACGATGGTTTTTCGATATCGGGTCCTCCCCAGCCATCGTTAGTTGTGAAGTCGTGGTCGTCCCAAATCGAGTAGATGGGAACGGTTTTTGCGAGTTTGCCCCACTCTGGTTGGCTTTGACGACGATAGTAGTGGAAGCGTTGCATCTCCGGGGTCTCGGGGTCGTCGATGTAAACATTGTCGCCAAGAAGGAGAAGGGCGCGTGGCTCGATAGCTCCTATGGTGTCCCACATTCTTTCGTTTTCGGGGACGTATCCAGATCCACCGCCAAAGCCGATGGTGAACTTGTCGCTTGGGGCGTCCTTCTTGAGGGAAGTGTTTGGAAGGACGCGGTCCCAGGGCCAAGTCTTTGCATCGTATTGCCAGGCGTTTTTTTTGCCTTTGATGATATCCTGAAGAAGCTTGGTGTGGTCTGGGTTAATTTTGGCGGCAGATGTTTTCTCGAGATATTCTGCAGCCTCTTTTTTCTTTCCGGTGAGGATGAGCTTGAGGGCGTGTGGATGGATACGCTTGACTTGCCCTTTTGCTTTTTCGGGCTTCTCATTGTTGACGCGGGGTTTTGATGCTTGGGCAAAAATCACTGATGGTGCAGTGATTGTCGCTGCAGTTGCGACGAGAATTAATTTTGCAAATACGCTCATTTCCTGTCTTTAGCTGAAATAGGTCCCCTCAGCGAGCGCGTCTTTTGGTTGATTGATTATTGGACCGTTTAAGCTGGATTTGATCAGGTCTTTTGGGCATTTCGTGATTCATGAAAATTTCATTTAAGACGATTTCCGCGAAAGTGACGAAGACGGATTTATTGGTAATATTATCTCCAGAGGGAAGAACTCCCAAATTACCGTCAGGAGTTACGATTCCGAAAAGTGTCGAAACTTCATTTTCGGGGAAGAGTCGGGAGACTCGGTTTGCTGATACGATCGATGGTTCGGCAGAGCGGGTGCTTTTGATCGGGTTGGGAAAGGGGAAATCGTTTGATCTGGAGACGGTGAGACGGGCCGCAGCAATTGCGGCCCAGAAGGCCCAGAAGACTCATGCGGCGTCGGTGACCTTTTGGGTGGATCTTAAGCTGGATAAATCTGCCGAAGATTTTGGGCAAGCCTTGGGTGAAGGTCTGGTGATGGGTGCTCATCGTCTTGTTGATTTTAAGCGTTCACCGAAAAAGAGTTCTCTTAAAAAGGTGATTATCCAGTCTTCGAAGGAAGTTTCTAGAGGGGCTAAGACTGGGGTGATCGTGGGTGAGGGGAATACTTTCGCACGCCGCTTACAGGACACCCCTGCAAATAAGATGCGTCCAAAGGATATGGTCGCCGAGGCCCGTAAGATTGCGAAGAACTCGCCAAAAATTACAGTGAAGGCTCTTGACGAAAAGTCGATGGAGAAGCTCGGAATGGGTTCTCTATTGTCAGTCTCTCGCGGTTCTTCTGAGCCAGCTTATTTGATCCATCTTGTTTATAAGCCCGCCAAGAAAGCGAAGCGTAAGATTTGTTTGGTGGGCAAAGGACTCACGTTTGATTCGGGTGGAATCAGCATCAAGCCATCGGCACGCATGGACGAGATGAAATATGACATGTCAGGTGGAGCCGCCGTGCTGGGAACCTTTCATGCGCTTGCGGGGTTGAATCCTGATGTCGAGGTCCATGGTCTTGTTCCAACCTCGGAGAATATGCCCGATGCAAGTTCAGTGAAGCCAGGTGATGTGGTGACTGCGAGTAATGGGCTTACGATTGAAGTTCTCAATACGGATGCCGAAGGGCGCCTGATTTTAGCTGACGCGCTGGCATATGCTGAGAAAACGATCAAGCCGGATGCTATGATTGATTTAGCGACTTTAACCGGGGCTGTGGTGGTCGCCCTCGGCCACGAGTTGACCGGAGTGATGGGAAATAGCAAAACGCTTTCAGATGAACTAGTGGCTTCGGGGCAGACGACTGGTGAATTGGTCTGGCCGCTACCGATTATTGATTTCCACAAAGAAGATATGAAAGGCTCGGTTGGAGACTTGAAGAATATTGGAAGTCCCTCAACCGGAGCAGGTTCATGCACTGCGGGTGCTTTTCTTGCAAACTTTGTGGGTGATATTCCTTGGGCTCACCTAGATATAGCTGGGACTGCTTGGGGTGCGACGCGCCGAGATTATCAAGGCGGTCCTGTCGGAACCGGGGTTGGAGTTAGGCTCTTACTAGATTATCTGAAAAAACAGAGATGATCTTTTGGACGCAGGTAAAAGAACCCTGCTAGATTACGTTGAAACGATCTAGCGGGGCATCAAAGGCGAAAGTTTTAGCGCCGAGGTGGTCTTTTTCCACCCTGCGGAGGTCCTCCTTGTCCATTCTGCGGAGGCCCACCTTGAGGAGGTCTGCTGTGCTGCAGGTCTTTCTTAGAATCGAGTCCAGATTCCTCTTGGGAGAGTTTTCCGTCGCGATCTATGTCGAGAGCAGTCAATGATTTGATGGCGTTTGCGATTTCTTCTTTTGAAAGCTCTCCGTCTTCATTGGTATCGAGCGCTTCCATCAGTGGGGATTTTTGTGGTTGAGGAGGGCGTGGTTGTTGCCCTTCTCCGTCTCGTTCTTTGCGGCGTTGGCGTCGGCTCTTTTTGGGCTCTTCGGGTTTCAATTCATCGGAACTGATCGAGTCGTCATCATTTTCGTCGAGCTTAAGAAGGGCTTTTGGAGCGCGCTTTATTTCGCCGGCTGAGAGTTTTCCATCTTCGTTCTTATCGAGAAGGGTGGTGAGGGGATCGGTCGGAGGAGGCCCTCCGGGACCACCTGGACCTTGGGCGGAGAGCATGAACGGGAAAGCAGAGATGATAGTTACGATAAGCTTGGTCTGTTTCATGACATCGCGAATCTATCCGAATGAAAATGAACCTTGGATGAATCCCCAATTATAACTGTTTTATGAGGGCAGGAAGAAGACGCTGACGGGTGTGTCGCAGGTTGACGAGGCAGGGGGCGTTTGAGGCGAAAGCGTAAGCGATGATTATGAGGTTTGCTGGAAACGGATTCCACGCAATGAAGCCGGTAATTAGGATCCACTGAACCCAATGGGAAAATTCGCCGCGTCGGGTTTCCAGAATAAACTTACGGAGGTAGTCGGGCTCGGTGGATTTAAGCTTTTTTTTCGGGAAGCCATCGAACCATGGCGCTCCATCTGGCAAGAGATGCTTCCAACGGCGGATGAAGAGGTATTTTTCGTAAAATTTATTCGGCTTTGGTGCGACAGACGGGAGACAACGGATGAAACGGTGGTCGCTGAATTGTTCGCAGAGCCAAGCGATCGCCAAGTGGACCGCGGGGATGCCAAGGCAGTTGAGTGAAATGATGGTTAGGTTGGAAAATTCGAGCCACATGGTGTGTTGTTAATCGATGGTGCGACCTTTCCAGGTGGCTTTCACCCCTTTCTTCTGATCAAGCAGAGCCTTAAAAAAGAGGATTTGATAGAATAAGAGAGGGATCGGAAAAAGGAGGGCTGTGCAGAGCGAGAAGTTGCCGGCGAGCCGAAAACAAAAGAAGGAGAGAAAACCGTAACAAAATGAGCACAAGAGAGTTGCCAATAGAAAAGTGGAATCTCCAAAGGGAATGAGAGTAAAGGCGACCAACAGCATCATGCCTCCGGTGAGCCAGAGTGAGGTAGTGAGAAGCGCGCGCCTAGGGGATTGAGCTGCGCCGGCAAGGAAGCCCTTTTTCCAGCTGCTCGTGAGTTGAGCGAAACCTTGGGGGAACATACGCATTTCGACGGTTCCCTTACCGAGATATAAATTGACGTCGTATTTTTGGGCTTTGAGGCGTTGCGCGAATTGGAAGTTCTCAAGTATTTCATCTTTGACCGCTTCATGTCCCCCGGCCTTCTGATAGTGGTCGCGATGAATTAAGAGGACTTGGCCGAAGAGGGTACCCTGAGAAGATGGCGTTGCTGCGAAGGTGTCGACGCCGGCAAGGGTGATAGTATTAAAGAAGGCGGAAAGTTGTTCGTAGGGGCTCTGAATTCTGTGGAAAGGGCAAATAGAATGGGTGGCCTTAACTGAGGTAAGAGCTGCCAATTTACCAAGTCCATTCTCAAGAAGAGTGATGTCGGCATCAAGATAAAGATACCATTCACCAACCGCGGCATCGGCACCTTGTTGGCAAGCCCAAGTCTTGCCTTTCCAACCCGCGGGCATTTCTTTTCCTGGAATAACCGTAGCCCCCAGCTCACGTGCCACTGCGGCAGTTTGGTCAATCGATTGATCATCAATGACGAGAATCTCCAATGGTTGACTGGATTGGCTGCGAATGGAGGTGAGAAGCTTCGAAATATTATGTTCTTCGTCACGAGCTGGTACGATGATGGAAATTTTCCCAGCATTGGCGGTTTTTGAAGTGAGGTAGCGTGGACGGCAGAGAGAGAAGAGAATCGCGAAAGAAATCAGAAGTGCGATGACTGGAAGTGCGAGGAACATCTCTTTTTGTAAGGGTTCACAGGTAGAGTGCTTGGCTCACGAAAGCGGGTGGCGCGCGATAATACGGTCAGCGCAGTTTTGCCCAGAGAGAATTACCATGGGCATTCCACCACCTGGATTGGTACTGCCGCCAGTGAAGTAGAGGTTCTTATATTTAGAGGAAGTTTTGGGCGCCTTGAATCCATAGTTCCGCTTCCAGTCGGTGACTACACCGTAAATTGATCCGCGGTTAGAACGATACATCCTTTCGATGTCGACTGGAGTGAGAAGATCTTCGACGACGATGCTTTCTCGAAGCCCCTTGATGCCACAGCGCTCCATTTTATCGAGGCAGCGTTCTTTTAGAGCGACGTAGTCTTCATGGGTGATATTCGAACCCTCACGGAGTGGTGGAATGTGCGGAAGAATTTTAATATTGTCAGAACCTGTTGGGGCTTTAGTCGCATCAGTCCGGGTCGGGGCCACGACATAGAGAGTCGGATCTTCCGGAAGTTCTTGCTTTTCAAAGACAGTCTTGAAGTGCTTGTGCTGGTTCTCAGAAAAGAAAAAGTTGTGGTGAGCCAACTGAGGGAATGGCCTGTTTGTTCCGATATGGAGAACAATACCAGAGCAGGCCGGCGAGAATTTTTTGTCGAGTTTTTGAGTGAAGGCAGATGGCTCGTTCAGGAGTTTTTGGTAGGCCGGAATGACTTCCATATTACTCACGATAATATCCGCAGCATGAGAGGTGCCGTCGGCAAGGTTGACTGATGTCACCTTTTTTCCTTCTTTTGTAATACTTTGAACATCGGCATTGAGGTGAACGGTAATGTCCATTTCCTCCATTAATTTCCCAAGGCCGTTTGCGAGTTGATACATGCCTCCACGAACATACCAAAGACCGTAGTCGTATTGGATAATGGGCATCAAGTTCATGTAGCCGGGCGCTTGGAGAGCGGAGGACCCAACATACTTGATGAAGTATTCAAAAATCATGCGGAGCTTTGGGTCGCTCAGGCGCTTGGCTATGGATTCGGCCATGGTTGCTCGGTAGTCGATCTTACCGCCCATGAGGCCGAGCTTGTAGTGCTTGATGAATTCCCAAAGATTATCGAGGCCCTTTTTGAAGTAGCCGTCGTTGACGACACCGAATTGCTTGCGTCCATAATCGAGGAAATCTTGGAGTTCAGCCCAATTCTTTTCAAGATCACCCGGGAGCTTCGCGAGCTCAGTTTTCATGAGGTCGTTTTCCTGATAAAGGTCGATAGAAGGCCCTTTTTCGAAAAAGTTGCGCCAGTGGGGAGTCACGGCGTCGAGTTGCACATAGTCTTCCATCCTTTTTCCGGCTCGCTCAAAGAGGTCTCGAAAGAACTGGGGGAGGGTGAAAATCGAAGGTCCGAGGTCAAAGGTAAAGCCGTCTTTCTCGAATAGGTTAAGTTTCCCTCCGATTTTCTCATTTTTTTCAAAGACTTCGACTTGGTAGCCAGCGGCGCGAAGTGAGATGGCAGCAGAGAGTCCGCCAAGACCGGCGCCGATGACTGCAACTTTGGAGGTTCTCACTAAAGGCCATCTTCGTTGGGAGTCTTCCCTTGTCAACAGGGCGAAGCATTTTACTTTGGAGGGGATGTCTGATGGAATTCGGGAAGTTGTAGGGCGCGCGCGGAAGTTTTTTCGCTCTGGCGCCCTTCTCGGGTTGGATGATAGAAGGGACGCCTTGGCGAAACTTGATAGAGTTTTGCTTTCGAGGCGCGATGATCTTTTGGCTGCTTTGGCTGAGGACTTAGGGAAGCCAGGAATGGAGGCGTATCTTTCGGAGTATTACTTTTTGCTGCAGGAGTTACGGCTTGTTCACAAAAACATGAAAAAATGGCTGAGGCGTCGCCGTGTGAGTTCACCAGTTTATTTTTGGCCCTGCCGCAGTTGGATTGACCGTGAACCATTTGGGGTGGTCCTTGTGATCGCTCCTTGGAATTATCCCTTTCAGTTATCTCTTAGCCCAATTATCGCGGCGATTGCAGCTGGAAATACAGTTGTGTTGAAGCCTTCGGAATTGGCTCCGGCGAGTGAGCGGGTTTTACGTGAGATCATTGAGGAGGTTTTTGACCAAGGTGGGGCTGAGGTGGTCACGGGAGGAGCGGAGGTCGTGGAGGCTTTGTTGGATGAGAAATTCGATTTCATCTTTTTTACGGGAAGTACGAGGGTGGGTCGGAAAGTGGCGATCAAGGCGGCTCAGTCTTTGACGCCAACTTTGATGGAGTTGGGTGGCAAGTGTCCTTGTGTCGTAGATGAAGGAGTAGACCTGAAAATTGCGGCGCGTCGGATACTGGCTGGAAAGTTTTTCAATGCAGGGCAGACCTGTTTCGCACCGGATTTTGTCGCAGTGAAAGAGAAGGTGAGGATTGATTTTGAGAGGGCGTGTGAGGAGGTTCTAAAAGAAATCCCTTGGTCGCAGGAGATGGCTGCGATGATTTCATCTAATCATGTAGAAAA
>ENA-ORDR01000933-ORDR01000933.1-marine-metagenome-genome-assembly--contig:-NODE-933-length-14222-cov-4.900601_pt1 | contig 14222 bp, 14 predicted proteins | sample MGYA00240993_ERZ508538 | MGnify/ENA primary metagenome ERZ508538 (study PRJEB26207, sample SAMN05421999) | marine metagenome | isolation source: Monterey Bay, California, USA | place: USA:Monterey Bay... | reverse complement strand
ACCCACGACCTGCTGATTACAAATCAGCTGCTCTAGCCAACTGAGCTATATCGGCAATTTATATTTCACTACCATAAAAGAACTCAAAACTCTCCCTAAAGAGGTCTGCAAATGTATTAAAGTTTTTTATAATACAAACAAAAAATAAAATAAATTTCAGAAATATGAATATAGACCTAGTAAAACAACTATTTTCCTTTAGATTTTAACAACTGTTTTCTTAATGCCTGAACACTTAAGTCAACTGATTCTTCAAAAGTATCACATTGTTTTTTTGCAAAATACTCACCTTTTGATGAATGAATTCTGATTTCTGCAATTTTATTATCAGGAGATTCAGGCTTGTCAATCTTAAGGAAAACATCTGAATTAATTAGCCTATAATCTAATTGAGAAAGCTTCTTTACTTTTTTATTTACAAAATTTAATAAAGAACTATCTGGGGAGAAGTGAATGGATTGAATTTCTATTTTCATAATTAATAAGTTTTATGCCCTTGGGTGAGCTTGTTTATAAATGTTTTTTAATCTGTCAATTGTATTATGAGTGTATACTTGTGTAGCACTCAAATTTGAATGTCCTAAAATCTCTTTTATCGCATTAATGTCCGCTCCATTATTAAGCATGTGCGTAGCAAATGTATGACGCAAAACATGCGGACTTTTCTTTTCAATACTAGAAACCATACTTAAGCATTTATTAACTATAATATACACCTTTTTTGATGACAAATTCTTGCCTTCAAAATTAACGAAAATATAGTTATTTATTTTATGTTTTTCGGAAAAAATTAAGATGTCATTTAACAAATTGATTGACAAAGGAATAATCCGTTCTTTGTTTCTTTTTCCTAATACTTTTATAGTCTGATTTGGTTGATCTATATCATTTATCTTTAGAGATAATAGTTCAGAAAGTCTAATCCCTGTCATATAAAAAACATCAATAATTAATTTATCCCTTTCACCCTCAAATGAATCAGGAAACTCAATTTCAGAAAGTAAACTATCCATTTTTGATTTTTCCACAAATACAGGTATTTTTTTTGATTTTTTAGGAGAAATTATTTTTCTAGTTGGGTTTTCTGAAACAATATCTTCTTGAATAAGAAACTTAAAATAACTCTTTAAAGTAGTGATTTTTCTATTAACAGACCTTGCTGTAATTCCGGATTCTAACAAAGTAGCTATCCAACCTCTGATAAGATGGTGAGTGATTTCTTTTACATTTGAAATATCATACTCAGTTGATAAAAACAGATGAAATTGAGTTAAATCTGTTTGATACGAAATCAAAGTATGTTTGGAGTATCTCTTCTCAAATTCAAGGAAATTAAGAAATTTTTCTTTATGCATAAAAAAACCTTTTTACTAGTTACGAAATTACTAATAAAAAGGTTATGTATTATTATAAATTTATTTTTATTCTGCTTCTCTTAATATTTTTGCAGAATAAGCAGCTTTTTGTTTCTGAATTCTCATTCTCTGAGATTTTTTAATAAATTCTTTTCTTCCTCTAATTTCTTTAAGAGTACCTGTTTTCATGAATTTCTTCTTAAATCTCTTTAAAGCTCTATCGATTACTTCTCCTTCTTTTACTGGTATTACGATCATTCTTTTTGTTTTAAAATTGGTTTGCAAATATATAAAAGATTTTAATACAGCAAATATTTATTTAATTATTTGTTTTGAAATTACTAATTTCTGAATTTCTGATGTTCCTTCACCTATTGTACATAGCTTAGAATCTCTATAATATCTCTCTACAGGAAAATCTTTTGTATATCCATATCCTCCTAAAACCTGAACTGCATCAGTAGAAACTTTTACTGCAACTTCTGAAGAATAGTATTTAGCCATAGCTCCTTCTTTTGTCATTTTCAGTCCATTATTTTTTAAATATACCGCATTATATATTAACAACTCTGACGCTTCAATTTCAGTTGCCATATCCGCTAACTTAAATGCAATAGCTTGAAAATGGGAAATTGGCTTACCAAATTGTTCTCTTTCTTTTGAATATTGAAGAGCTGTTTGATACGCTCCTTTTGCAATACCAAGTCCTAAAGAAGCAATAGAAATTCTACCTCCATCTAAAACTTTCATTGCCTGTATAAAACCATCTCCTACATTTCCTAATATATTACTCTCATGCACTCTACAGTTATCAAAAATAAGTTCAGCTGTTTCAGACGATCTCATCCCTAACTTATCTTCTTTTTTACCTGAATAGAACCCTTCTGTGCCTTTCTCCACAGCAAATGCGGTCATACCATGAGAATCACCTTTTTCACCTGTTCGGACAATAACAACCGCAATATCACCAGAAATTGCATGAGTAATAAAATTCTTAGATCCATTTATCACCCAAAATTCACCATCTTTCTTTGCTGTTGTTGCCATTCCTCCAGCATCAGAACCAGTATTATGTTCTGTTAATCCCCAAGCACCAATCCACTCAGCAGAAGCAAGTTTAGGAAGCCATTTCTTTTTCTGTTCTTCATTAGCAAATTGCAAAATATGACCTGTACATAAAGAATTATGAGCCGCCATTGAAAGTCCTATTGAAGGGTCAAGAATAGACAACTGCTCGATAGCGGTTACATATTCTGTATAAGAAAATCCACTTCCTCCATATTCTTCTGGAACCAGAACTCCCATCAATCCTAATTCTCCAAGTTTTTTAAAAACTTCTACAGGGAAAATCTGATTATCGTCCCACTCTCTTACAAATGGGGTAATATTTTGTTTTCCGAATTGCTGAACCATATCAGTAATCATTTTCTGATTCTCATTATAACTAAAATCCATACTAGTAATCTGTTAAACTTATTATGTTATTCGAATATTTTTCTAACAACTTCTTTCCATTTAAAAAATCAAGGTTTATGACAAAAGTAAATCCAGCTACTTTAGCATCAAGCTGTTTTACTAACTCTGCTGCTGCACAAGCAGTTCCTCCAGTTGCTAGTAAATCATCATGAATTAAAATATTCCATCCTTTTTTAACATCATGTTTATGAATTTCAACTTCAGCAGAACCATACTCTAAATCATACTTATATTTAATAGTTTCTCCTGGCAATTTTCCAACTTTTCGAATTGGGACAAAAGGAATATTCATCTTGTTTGCAAGTAAAAATCCAAATAGAAATCCTCTACTTTCTACACCTACAATTGCATCAATTTTTTGAAGAGATAGTCTTTTTATAAATTCATCAATTATATCATTTGTAATATCAGAATCTAAAAGTAAAGGTGTAATATCTTTAAAAGAAATTCCTTTTTTAGGGAAATCAGGAATCGTCCTTACAATATTATCAATTTTGGATTTAATCACTTGTTATTAAATAAGGTGCAATTTTACGAAATAATTGAGAGTCAATCAGTAAAATTTCCTAAATATCTTTTAAATTATTCATACATATTCAACTAATTATTCTTTATTGCTTTTAAATATCTCTGAAGTTCTTTTTTCACTTCAGGGAACAAGAAAAACAATCCAATCATATTCGGAAATATCATGGCAAATATCATAGCATCTGAGAAATCCCAAATTGATTTCATACTAGCTGCAGCGCCAATAACAATAAATATTAAAAATAAGATTTTATAAGTTATATCTGCTAATTTTCCTCTGCCAAAAATAAATTTCCAAGATTGAAGTCCATAATAAGACCATGATATCATAGTTGATACTGCAAACAAAACAACTGCAATCGTTAGGAATATAGATGAATAAGGAATGTATTGAGCAAATGCTTTAGAAGTAATACCAGCACCTTCATAAGCTACTCCATCAATAAATACTGAACCTGACCCATCACCACCATACTCAAAAAATCCTCCAAAATTAAAAATTACAATTACTAGAGCGGTCATAGTACAAATTACAACTGTATCAATAAAAGGTTCTAATAATGCTACTAATCCTTCAGAAGCTGAATATTTTGTTTTTACCGCTGAGTGAGCAATTGAAGCAGATCCTGCTCCTGCTTCATTCGAGAAAGCAGCTCGCTTAAACCCAACTAATAAAACTCCAATTACACTACCTACACCAATTGCAGTTGGATTAAAAGCTTCTGTCATAATCAAACTAAAAGCATCATCAATCAATGAGAAATTACTAAGTATAATATAAAGGCATGCCGCTAAATACATAATAGCCATAAAGGGAACAATCTTCTCTGTAACGGAAGCAATTCTTTTAATCCCACCAATAATTATAATTCCAACAAAAAATGCTAAAACACATCCAATTAAAGCACCAGCAGCATTACTTTCTAATCCTAATAAATCCTTCAGTACAATTGTGGCTTGATTAGATTGAGCAGCATTTCCGCCTCCGAAAGATCCACCAATGCAAAATAAAGCAAATAAGAATGCTCCAATTTTTGCGATATTTTTAAATCCTCTTTTTGTTAATCCTTTACTTATGTAGTACATAGGACCACCATAAACTGTTCCATCTTCACCAATATCTCTGTATTTTACTCCTAAAGTACATTCCACAAACTTAGTTGACATACCTAGAAAACCACAAACAATCATCCAAAAAGTAGCACCTGGACCTCCTAATGATATTGCTAATGCAACTCCCGCAATATTACCATTGCCTACTGTTCCTGAGACAGCAGTAGAGAGTGCCTGAAAATGAGAAACCTCTCCGTCTTTACTTTCATCTTTAATGGTATCCTTTATATCTTTATCAATTGCTAACTCATTATTTACAGTAATATGAGAATCAACATGATCGTATTTTCCTCTTACTACATTTATAGCTGTTCTCAGGTATCTAATATTTGGAAATCCGAAATAAATGGTAAAAAATATTGCACTAAAAACCAATAGAATCAGAACAAATGGTATACCAAAAACTTCAAAGAAAATTAGTTGACTAAAAAAATCAGAAATAGGTTGAAAAGCTTTATCAATTTTTTTATCTATACCTTCCGCTTTAATGATTGAAGGAATTAGAATTGTAAGTACAAAAAGTATTCGTTTCATTTTTTTAATTATTTAATTGTTTATCTATTATTGTTAAACACTCTTTAAAAGAGTGTGGATTATAACCTAACTCTTTATTTGATTTATCTAAAATAAATCCTGTTTTTGGAGGTCGTGTAGCAAGCTGATTTAATGTAGATGTTGAAATTCTATTCAGATTTTCAGTTGAGTAATTATAATGTTTTGCAATTCTCTCTACAATTTCATAAATACTCATTATATCTTTCCCTGAAGCATTATACACTCCGTATTTCTGTTTTTGGAAGGAAAGTATACAAGCGTCAGCCAAGTCTTCAGCTAAAGTTGGTGATCGAAATTGATCATCTATTATGTTTAGTTTTCTCCCCTTCTCTAATTCACCTTTTGCCCATAACACAATATTTCCTTTGCTTAGATTTTCGGCAACACCAAAAACAATGATTGTTCTTAGTACCGTCCATCTACAAGAAGATTCTAATAAAAGAGTTTCCGATTTAAGTTTTGATAAACCATAATATGATAACGGATTCGGAATTGCATCCTCAGTGTAAGGACTGTTTTTTCCATCAAAAATAAAATCAGTTGAAATATGAATAAGATGAGCGTCAATTTGCTCTGAGATATCTGTAAGATATTTTACAGCATCTATATTCAACGCATCGCATTCTTGTTTTTTATCTTCACAAGCATCTACATTAGTCATAGCTGCAGTATTGATAATTACATCTGGTTTTTCTGAAAGTATAACCTTTTCTAATTCTTCTTTTTTAGTAACATCTAATGAAATATAGTTATATCCTGTTTTCTCAGAAATTCTATTTTCTCCTTTTGAAGTTGCGATTAGTTCAACTGACTCATCAATCCTTAGTTTGTGAACTAACTTTTGCCCAAGTAATCCATTACTGCCTGTAATAAGAACTTTCATTGCTGTTTTATCATGTTATTTTTTTTACTAATTCTTTTAAATCAGCAATTTCCAAAATAATATTATTCTCAATTTCCATAATAGATTTCTCCATCTCTAAAATCTGTCTTTCCAAATCTAATATTTTATCTTGTTTCTTTTTTGATTTCTGAATATCAATAATTAGCCAAGCAAATGCTACAAGCTCTATTATTATTAATATTATAGTAAGTGTAATTTGAGTGTTTACCATAATCTATTAGAGATCAAAAACGCTTCTTCTTTTATACTTAAAATGATTTCTAGTTTTTAGTATAAAAACCATAATCAAATAAATAAGTATAGTAAAAGTATTAACAAAAGTTCCGTAAATAAAAAATAATCTTATTATAGATGATTTAACTCCAAGCCTACTGCCCCACCAAGAACTAACACCAAAAAAATGTTTTTTAAATAAAATTTTAAATAAATTCACTACTGTTTTAATTTACTAATTCTAATATCGCAATTTAGACATTTTTTTTAAAAATAATCCTTATAATCTAAATGAATTAACACAGAGATATAGAAGTAGAATAATAAATAACTTATCTTTTAAGAAAAGTTAATTTTCCCAAATATAGTCTATCTTTGAAAACAGAAAATATAACTATGTTTTTTATTCTATCCAAAATATTATCCTTCCTAATAAAACCCACTTTCTGGATTTTATTACTAATCATATCGTCCATAATTTTTAAGAATAAAAGAAAGAAGTTAGTTTATATTAGTTTGTTTGCTTTTTGGTTTTTCGGGAACGGATATATTGTAGATATTTCCTATAGAATGTGGGAAGACGATGCAATTTCAGTTTCAGAATTAGATAAAACTTATGAATACGGCATAGTTCTTGGTGGGTTTTCTGGATATGACAACAAAAAAGATAGAATTGAATTTAATGATTGTGGAGATAGACTATTTCATGCAATTCAGCTTTACAAAACAGGAATAGTAAAGAAGATTTTAGTTAGTGGGGGAAATGGACAGCTAATAAATGAAGGGTATTTAGAAGCTGATTGGTCCAAGAAATTTCTGATAGAATGTGGTATACCTACAGAAGATATATTAATTGAAAATAAATCTAGAAACACTTACGAAAATGCAAAATACACATCTGAATTATTATCAGATAACACAGAAAATTTACTTTTAATAACTTCTGCCTGGCATATGAAAAGAGCTGATTTATGTTTCCGAAAATTTAACTTAAATTGCGATAAATTTCCTACAGATTATACAACAAAAGACAAACAGTTCGATTTAGGTTACCTCTTTTTGCCAAATCCATCATCCTATGAGAAGTGGGAAACACTTATAAAAGAATGGGTTGGATTTGTTGTGTATAAAATAAAGTTTTAGATTCCTTTTTCTGATAAGAGGATATCCATTTTAAATTGTAGTTTCTGAGCCTCCTGTCTTGCTTTTTCAGCAAAATCTATTTCTGTACTTGCATAAATTATTCCTCTAGATGAATTTACTAATAAACCACATTCATCATTCATTCCATATTTTGCAACTTCTTCTAAAGAACCTCCTTGTGCTCCCACTCCTGGGACTAACAAAAAATGAGTTGGTATTATTTCTCTTACTTCTGAAAGCTGCTCGGATCTATTAGCTCCAACAACATACATCATGTTTTTATCTGTACCCCAAGTTTGAGAAGTTTCTAGAACTTTCTCAAATAATTGTTTTCCATCTTCATTTTTTGTGTTCTGAAAATCCAAACTACCAATATTGGAAGTTAATGCTAATAATATCACCCATTTATCAGCAAATTCTAAAAAGGGGGTAACAGAATCAGAACCCATATATGGAGCAACGGTTACTGCATCAACATTCAAATTCTCGAAAAATGTTTTTGCATACATTTTAGAAGTATTTCCAATGTCTCCTCTTTTTGCATCTGCAATAGTAAAAATATTCTCAGGTATATAGTCTAATGTTTTTTTTAGAGAATTCCATCCACTTACACCCATACTCTCATAAAATGCAATATTAGGTTTATAAGCAACACATAAATCTTTAGTTGCATTGATAATTTGCTTATTAAACTCAAATATCGGATCCTCAAGATCTAACAAGTGTTTTGGTATCTTGTTAATATCCGAATCCAAACCAATACATAGAAATGATCGTTTAGATTTGATTTGTAATGTCAGTTCTTGTCTAGTCATTTAGTTGTGTTTATTCTATTGTGGTGCCTTCTTTCAGTTTTTCAGCATTTTCAGCTAATTGTAATTCATCAATAAATTCCTGAATCTCTCCTCCCATAACATTCTGTAAATTATATTTTGTAAGCCCAATTCTGTGTTCGGTAACTCTACCTTGCGGATAGTTATACGTCCTGATTTTTGCAGATCTGTCACCGGAAGAAACCATTGTTTTTCTATGTTTTGCATCTTCCTCTAATTTCTTCTGTAATTCCATTTCATAAATACGAGAACGTAAAACTTTTAATGCCTTATCGTAGTTCTTATGTTGAGATTTTTGATCCTGACATTGAGCTACTATTCCAGTAGGAATATGAGTTAAACGCACTGCAGAATAAGTAGTATTTACTGATTGTCCACCAGGACCTGAAGAACAATAAGTATCTTTTCTGATATCAGCAGGCTTTAACTCAATATCAAATTCTTCTGCTTCTGGAAGTACAATTACTGTTGATGCGGATGTGTGTACTCTTCCTTGTGTTTCGGTTTGAGGAACTCTCTGAACTCTATGTACTCCGGACTCAAATTTTAATTGACCATAAACATCATCTCCATTTATATTGAAAATGATTTCTTTATATCCACCTGATGTACCTTCAGCAATATCAACAAGTTCTGTACTCCATCCTTTTGTAGAAGCAAAAGCAGTATACATCTTATATAGATCTCCAGCAAAAATACTAGCTTCATCACCACCAGTACCTGCTCTAATCTCCATTACAGCATTTTTCGAATCTTCAGGATCTTTAGGTATTAACAAAATTTTAATTTCTTCGTCCATTTTCTCTTTTCTTGGAAGAAGTTCGTCTAATTCCATTTTTGCCATTTCTCTCATCTCATCATCATTCTCTTCTTTAAGAATTTCCTTAGAGGATTCAATATTTGACATAATATTTTTATACTCATTATATGCTTTTACAATAGGAGTCAAATCTTTATATTCTCTATTTAACTGGACATACAGTTTCATGTCGTTCATAGCGTCGGGAGAAGAAATTAATTTTTCAACCTCCATATATCTATCATATATTGCTTTTAACTTATCTAACATATCTTAATTATATTCAAACTCTCCAAATTCACTCCTTATCGTAAGCTTCTTTGTTTTGCTTTCTTCTACTCTACCAATAATTTTAGCTGCTACATTATAGGATTCTGAAATAGAAATAATATCATCTGCAATTTCCTTAGAAACATACAATTCCATTCTATGTCCCATATTAAAAACCTTATACATTTCTTTCCAATCTGTATTAGATTCTTCTTGAATCATCTGAAATAATGGTGGCAGATCGAACATATTATCTTTCATAACATGAACTTTATCTACAAAGTGCAAAACCTTTGTTTGAGCTCCCCCACTACAATGTACCATGCCATCAATCTTAGTTCTAAATTTATCTAAAATCTCTTTTACAATTGGAATATAGGTTCTAGTTGGAGATAAAACTAATCTCCCAACATCTAAATCAGAACCTTCAATTCTATCTGTAAGTTTTTTTGTTCCAGAATAAACTAATTCTTCAGGAACTGAATGATCGTAACTTTCAGGGTATTTTTCTGCCAAAATTTTTGAGAATACATCATGACGAGCAGAAGTTAAACCATTGCTTCCCATCCCTCCATTATACTCTGATTCATAAGTAGCTTGGCCAGAAGATGATAATCCAACAATTACATTTCCTGGTTTAATATTTGCATTATCTATTACATCTTCCCTTTTCATTCTAGAAACAACTGTTGAGTCTACAATAATTGTTCTTACCAAATCACCAACATCAGCTGTTTCTCCTCCAGTAGAGATAATATTCACTCCATAATTCTTATATTCCCCAAGTAATTCTTCTGTTCCGTTTATTATCTCCGAAAGAACATCTCCGTTTATTAAGTTTTTATTTCTACCTATTGTAGAAGATAACATAATATTATCCGTAGCACCAACACATATCAGATCATCAATATTCATAATAAGTGCATCTTGTGCAATGCCTTTCCAAACTGAAATATCTCCAGTTTCTTTCCAATACATATAAGCTAAAGCAGATTTTGTTCCCGCTCCATCAGCATGCATTATCAAACAATAATCTTCATCATTACTTAAATAATCTGGCACAATCTTACAGAACGCCTTTGGGAACAAACCTTTATCGGTGTTCTTTATAGCATTATGTACATCCTCTTTATCTGCTGAAACTCCCCTTTGATTATATCTATTTTCTTCCATTTTATGATAAAAAAAAGCATCCCAGAAGGACGCTTTTATTATTATATATTTTAAGTATTATTTTTCTTCAATTTCTTTTATCTTATTAGGAATATAATTCTCAGACAAAACTTTAAAAGAAGTTCGTCTGTTCAATTGATGTGCAGTTTCTTTAAACTTATTTTTCAATCCATTAATATAAGATACTGACATCTCATCACCTTCCTTAAATACTTTCTTTGTTAGGAATCCTCCTTTAACTTCTCTTTTCGAGTCTTGTTCAGTTAATATATATGGTTCAGACTCCCCTTTTCCACTTGAGACTAATCTATCGGAAGCAATTCCTTTTGAAATTAAATACTGTATACAAGCATCTGCTCTTTTCTGAGAAAGTATAAGGTTTTGTTGATCAGTACCTCTAAAGTCCGTATGAGATTTTAACTCAATTGTAATATTAGGATTCTCATTTAATGTAATAACTAATAAATCAAGATCAAGAATAGATTGTGGTCTTAAATTCCACTTTGTAAAATCATACTCAATTCTAGGCATAATAATCTCCTTCTTAATAGGGTCAATATTAATATCCTTAACTAGATCTGTATTTTTCTCAATACCAACAGTTGTTTCTGTAACTTTATTATTAAGATAATTCTCTCTACTAACAATAATCTCATAAGATACAAGGGGAGTTAAGTCAAAATAATAACTTCCTGTATTATCAGTAGTAACTTCAACTGATGAATTATCATCACCAACTAACTTTACATTTGCTCCAGAAACAATAGCTCCTGTTTTTGTGTCTGTTATTACACCTTGTAATGTTATCACTAAAACTGGTAATTCGAATTGATAAATATTATCAGATCCATTAGATCTATTCTCGACTCCATCCTCTCCAGTCCAAGTTTTTCTATTCGATGAGAAATATCCTCTCTCCGATTTTCTTTCAACAATCATACCAAAATCATCTGCAGATGAATTAATTGGATATTTTAAGTTAATAGCGGAAACATAAATTCCATTATCATCTAGTTCTGATTTGTAAATATCTAATCCTCCCATACCAACATGTCCATCAGAAGCAAAATACAAAGAACCATCATTATGTAAGAAAGGGAACATCTCATCACCTGGAGTATTTACTGCAATACCTAAATTTGCTGGCTCGCTCCACTGACCTCTAGCAACTTTTGTAACCATCCATAAATCTTTTCCTCCAAGTCCTCCATCCATATCAGCTGAGAAAATAACATGTTTTTCATCAGAAGAAATGGTAGGATGACCAATAGTTGTATTACTATCTACTTTTACTTCTAGCTTATTTAAAGATCCCCATAATTTACCTTTTAATTGAGAAATAGAGATTTCACATCCTAATTCTTTTTTGTTTTCAGACTGACAAGTTGTAAAAAACATTGTAGTACCATTCTGATTCAAACAAAGAGTCCCTTCATGATTATCGGTGTTTATAGGAGCTACTTCAGATTTTGGTTTACTCCACTCTGATTTTTTATTTAAAGAAGAACTCCAGATATCGGTAAAGAACTCACCTGTTCTCTCATCAATCTTGTCATTTGAAGACCCTTTTCTGGAAGATACAAGATAGATTTTTGTGTAATCTCTATTTCCAAATGCAGGTGAAAAATCATTATTTTTTGAGCAAAACGCATTCATCTTACCAATAACATATCTTGTAGGATCTGCCATCCAATCAATTGCAAACTGACAGGATTTTAATCCTTTCTGAGCTTTTATATCTGTAGGAACTTTTTTAGAGTATTTTTTAAATTGTTCTAAAGCTTTTTCATACTTACCATTCGTCATTAGCATTTCAGCATACCAATAAATTGCTATCGGATTACTATTATCGTATTTAGCTTTGATTGATTTCTTGTAAAAATTAGCTGCATTTTTAAATTTACTAGAATATCTATAACATTCAGCTTGCTTAAATAAGATCTCTGCCTTTATAGCTTTATTCTTAGTTTTATTATAACCCTTTTTATAAAGTTCAGATGCTTCAAAGTACATCTCAGCATCAAAAGCTTGATCTGCTTTTTGTATTACTCTATTTTTTCTTTGAGCTTGTAGAGAAATTGTAGAGAATAAAACTAGAACTAAACTTAATATTAAAAACTTGGAGTTGTTTTTCATCTTTTTCATTTTAATAATTCTTGCTAAAATAAGGAATAATTTGAATTAGTATAACAAAAAGATAATCAGAATTATAAAAAACTAAATGTTAATAGAATGTACTTTAGCTGTTTTAACAGTTTTCACTATTCTCCCTGCAATCTTGTAAGGATCAGCATTTGATGCTGGTCTCCTATCTTCCAACCAACCTTTCCAACCTTGTTCTACCGTAATAATTGGTATTCTGATGGAAGCTCCTCTATCTGAAACACCATAACTAAAGTCATTTATTGAAGCTGTTTCGTGAAGCCCAGTTAACCTTTGATCATTATACTCACCATAAACATCAATATGCTCTTTAGTAACTGATCTAAATGATTCACAAATTTTTTCGTAAATCTCCTGAGAACCACATTCTCTTAAAGTAGAATTAGAAAAGTTAGCATGCATACCAGATCCATTCCAATCACCTTTAATTGGTTTTGGATGATATTCAATATAATATCCATATTCTTCCGTCAATCTATCTAGTAAGTATCTTGCTATCCAAAGTTCATCTCCAGCTTTTTTTGCTCCTTTAGCAAATAATTGAAACTCCCATTGTCCGCACGCAACCTCTTGATTAATTCCTTCAAAATTTATTCCTGCTTCAATACATAAATCAGCATGTTCTTCTACAAATGATCTCCCATGAGTATTTTTTCCTCCAACCGAACAATAATATAGGCCTTGTGGTCCTGGGTATCCTCCTAACGGAAATCCTAAAGGAAGTTGAGTGTCAACATCAAAAATAAAATATTCTTGTTCAAAACCAAACCAAAAATCATTATCATTATCATCTATTTGAGATCTGCCGTTTGACTCATGTGGAGTACCATCAGCATTTAACACCTCTGTCATAACTAAAAACCCATTTATTCTTTGCGGATCAGAATAAATTGCGACTGGTTTTAATAAACAATCTGAAGAACTCCCCTCTGCTTGCTTTGTAGAGCTACCATCAAAAGCCCAAACAGGACAATCTTCTAACTTTCCACTAAAATCTTCCAAAACTTTAGTTTTACTTCTCATGTTTTGGGTTGGATGGTAACCATCTAGCCAGATGTATTCTAATTTTGATTTCATAGATAATATTTATTGATTAAACATTAGTTTTGAGCAAATATAAATTAAAATGATAAAAAATTTGGAACAAATAAAGAGGGTTGATATAATGATTTATCAACAATTTGTTAAATGTAATTAAAACAAGAAGAACATAAACACAATATAAAAAATCAAAAGAAGCGACCCTTCTGTTCTTGAGATTTGTTTCTTTGAAAAAACATAAATAAATAAACCAAGAATTACTACAGATGTCATCATCCATAAGTAATCAACAAACAGATTCTCATTCATCATTTCTATTGGATGAATAATCGATGTAATCCCTAATACGGCTAAAACATTAAAAATATTAGAACCGATTAAATTTCCAATTGCTAAATTAGATTCTTTTCTGAATGCAGCTACTAATGAAGTAGCAAGTTCTGGTAATGATGTTCCAATTGCAACCAAACTTACAGATACAATCCTATCATCCCATTCAAATAATCTTGCAATACTTTGAACTCCATTTACCAAGAATTCGGAACCATACATAAGTAGAATTACCCCTACAAGCATATATAAAATAGATTGGACTAAAGGTGTTTTTCTCGCTTTCTCATATTTCTCCTTATCTTCATCAGAAAGTTGTGTGTGTT
>ENA-ORDR01000928-ORDR01000928.1-marine-metagenome-genome-assembly--contig:-NODE-928-length-14257-cov-4.097673_pt1 | contig 14257 bp, 13 predicted proteins | sample MGYA00240993_ERZ508538 | MGnify/ENA primary metagenome ERZ508538 (study PRJEB26207, sample SAMN05421999) | marine metagenome | isolation source: Monterey Bay, California, USA | place: USA:Monterey Bay... | reverse complement strand
AAATATATTTTGATTTTTATCTTTAAAGAAAGGATTGTCATATTCATTAAGTTTTCGTGATGCATCTAATGACTCTGCAAGATTCATTAAATTTAGAATATGAGAAAATGCTCGAGTAATTTTGAAAGTTTGTTTGGGTGGTAGTTTTTTAATTTCTTTAGATATTTTTGAAAAAACTTTTCTTTTATTTTTATCTAATAATGTATTTTTAGATAATAATCTTAATCTCTCTACAATCTTAAAAAAACCAATACCTTCCTGATCTTTTATAACTCTTCCAAGAAATGTTCCTAATAACCTTATATCTTCTCGTAAAAGTTTTGTAGGAATTCGCTCATAGTAAAGATCTCTTTTTTTCATCAGCTATAATAAACTTTTTTTGTAAAATTCCCTTCGAGTTAGTTTTTACACTAAATAAGAAACCTGAATATCTAAATTTTTGCAGATCAGCTCTGTTCATACCTTTTGTTGCTGAAGTAATGAAAATTTCATTATTTTTTTGTCCACCAAATGTACAATTAGTTATATTTTTTGCTGGCAAATTAATTCTATGAATTAATTTAGCATTTTTATTAAATACTGAAACACAAGCGCCATGAAAGTGTGCTACCCAAAGATTTTGGTCTCTATCCAAAGTCATACCATCTGGTGATCCATCCTTTGGTAAAAATTTTTTAAATATTTTTTTATTAATAATTTTATTTTGATTATTAATTTTTATTTTATAAATTATCTTTTTTGAACTATCGGTGTGATAAAAATTATTTTCATCTATAAATGCTGGTCCGTTAGTAATTCTATAATTCTTATCGACTTTAGTTAAATTTAAGTTCTTATCTAATTTATAAAGTGAGCCTTTTTCAATTTTTCTTTCTAGATTGTCCATAGTTCCAAACCATAAATTTCCTTTTGGATCAGTTTTTCCATCATTAATTCTATTTAATTTAATGCCCTGTTCGATTAAAATACTTTTTATTATTTTTTTTGTTTTTATATCTTGAATTCTTAATTCACCTTGAAGACCCAAGATAAAGATATTATTTTTAATATGAGCCAAAAAACCAATTTCTTTATCAACTTTAAATTTTTTCTTTTTGTTATTTTTTGTATTTAAAGAGAAAAAATATTTTTTTTTAATGTCTACAAAGTAAATTGAATTATGTTCTTTAACCCAGAGAGTTCCTTCTCCAAGTTTACATCTTAATTTCCAGAGAACTTTAGGTTCAGTTGTTTTAATTTTATTCATTGACTTCAAATTCTTTAATAAAATCAAAGTTAGGGGTTATTCCTATTCCAGGATTATCTGATACAGACGCAAATCCTTTATTTTCTTTTACTTGATCTAGAATTGAAAAACTTTCAGTCGGAAGATCAGTGATAAAAATATTTTTTTCTGTTGTGTCAAACTCAAGCATTGATTTTGAAGGAAATAAACCTCCTGGCATATCAGGTTGAGCTATTAGCAAATGTAGATTAGTTGCAATACTTACAGCAGATCCCCAGACATGGTTTACAACTGGTATAAAGTTAGCTTGTGCTAATGCAGATACTTTTAAATACTCAGTAATTCCACCTAATCCACAAACTTCTGGTTGAGCTATATCTATACATTTTTTTTTAATTAATTCATTCCATCCATATTTTGTAAACTCAGCTTCCCCTCCTGCAATATTTGTTTTGATTTTTTGCTTTAATTCTCTATAGCCATCATAATCTTCAGGCGCCACAGGTTCTTCAAACCAAAAAATATCAAGCTCATCTAAACCTCTACCAACAAATAAAGCATCATTTAGATTATATGCATGATTTGCATCTACCATTAGTCTAAAATCTTTTCCAACAACTTCTCTTACTGCTCTGACCAACTTAAGATCTTCAGTTGGTCCCAATCCAATCTTCATTTTCATAGCTTTAAAATTTTTAGATTTAATTTGGCTTGCTTCTTCTTTAAATAATTCAATTAATTCTGATGTAGATTTTTTTTGCAACATCATCCCATAACCATATACTGGAACTTGCTCGTTACACTTTCCACCGATCAATTGGTAAAGAGGGGTTTTAGTTTTTTTTCCTAAGATGTCCCATAAAGCAATATCAACACCAGACAATGCCTGAATTGGCATCCCTTTTTGCCCACTATCTCTTAAAAGATTATGAACTTTATGCCAAATGTACTCTTTATTTAATGGATCTTCACCAATGATTAGTGGCTGAATAACTTTTTCAACAATAAATTTGTTAGCTAATGCAATGTTGCCAGGTCCAAAACATTCACCCCAACCTGTAATTCCTTCATCAGTTTGAACTTCAACAAGATGAGCAGTTCTGTGTTTATAATATTGTTGTGAATACCCTAGTTCTTTTTCTAACTCATATTTAAGTACATGACTTTTAATAGAAGTTATTTTCACAATTTATTATATCGCAACTACTTTCGAGTTTTGCTCACCTAAGTTTTCTATTGATAGTTTCATTGTATCTCCAGCTTTCAAAAATTGCTGAGGTTTCATTCCCATTCCAACCCCTGGAGGTGTTCCAGTAGTAATAATATCACCAGGTTGTAATGACATAAATTTACTTACATAAGATACAATCACATTTACATTAAAAATCATTGTACTTGTATTACCTGTTTGCATTCTATTACCATTAACATCTAAGCTCATTTTTAAATTATTGATGTCTGATATTTCATCTTTTGTAACAAGATATGGTCCAATAGGTCCATAAGTATCATGAGATTTTCCTTTTACCCACTGACCCATTTTTTCAATTTGCCATTCTCTTTCACTAACATCGTTAACTAAACAATATCCTAAAATATGATCTTGAGCTTTATCTTCTGAAATATGTTTTGTTTCTTTTCCAATAACAATTCCAAGTTCAACTTCCCAATCTAATTTTTTTGATCCTGAAACTATTTCAACATTATCATTAGGGCCAGCTATACAACTAGTTGCCTTCATAAACATTATAGGTTCTGACGGAACTTCTGCTCCAGTTTCGGCAGCATGGTCAGAATAATTAAGACCTATTGCTACAAATTTTCCTGGTTTTGTAAGACATGAACCAACTCTTTCACTTGAAGATAGTTCTGGTAACGAAGATAAATCCACACTTTGTAATTTAGATATAGTTTCAAAATTTACATGATCAGGATTTAAATCTTTAACATGTGAACTTAAATCTCTAATTTTACCCTCTTTATCTAATGCTGCGGGTTTTTCATTTCCTTTTTGTCCTACTCTTAATAATTTCATAACTTTCCTTTTTTTATTAATTAAATTGAAATTCCACCGTCAACAGAAATAGTTGTTCCTGTTGTAAATGTTGCATCATCACCAGCTAAATAAACAGCTACAGCTGCAATTTCTTCTGCTGTTCCTAATCTTCCCATAGGCTGTCTAGCTATAAAATCTTTTTTGGCTTGAACTGGATCTGGGCTTTGATTAACTCTATCTTGCCAAGAAGGTGAAAACACTGTTCCTGGTGCTATAGAATTACATCTTATATTTTGCTTAACAAAATCGGCTGCTATTGATTTGGTTAAACCAATTACTGCTCCTTTTGAAGTGCCATATACAAATCTATTGGGAAATCCTTTTAAACTTGAAGCGCAAGATGAAACATTAATTATACTTCCTCCGTTTTGCTTAACCATTAAAGGTAAAATTGCTTTACACATTTGGTACATAGATTTGACATTTACATCAAAAGAAAAATTCCAGTCTTTTTCTTCACATTCAAGAATACTTCCATGATGAACAAATCCTACCGCATTGAATAAAACATCTACTTTGTCTAATGTTTTTGTAAATTCTAAAATTGCTCCGTTATTTGTTGAGTCTAATGTTTGAACATTAATATTAGGATATTCTTTATTTAAATCAGCTAAGGTTTTATCGTTTAAATCTGTTGCTGTAACACTTGCACCTTCATTATGAAAAGCAATTGCAGTTGCTTTTCCAATTCCCTGGCCAGCTGCTGTTACTATGATTTTTTTACCTTCTAATCTACCGCTCATTTTTTATTTATCCTTTCAATTTCTTTATAAAGAGAACTATGGTCTGTTTCTCCGTGTCCATTTTCGACAAGACTTTTATACATTTCTTTAACTAAATTTGAAATAGGTAAATGAGTATTATGACTATTTGCACATTCTAAAATGTTATTCATATCTTTTAAATGAACTGAAGTTCGACCTTTTGGAGTAAAATCTTTATCAATCATTCTCTTTCCATGTGTTTGAAGAATTTTACTATCTGCCCATCCACCTGATAAGGCTTTGATCATTTTATTTGGGTTTGCTCCTGCTTTTTCACAAAGAGTTATGGCTTCTGCAACTGCTCCAATAGTTAATCCAACTATAATTTGATTTGCTAATTTAGAAACTTGTCCACTTCCAACTGGTCCTACTAAAGTTGGATTGCCCATAGCTTTTAAAACATTAAGAGCTTCATTAAAAACATCTTGTTCACCACCTACCATTATTGCTAATGAGGCCTCTTCTGCCCCAATAGTTCCTCCAGAAACAGGTGCATCTAAATATTTAATATTTTTAGATTTTAAATTATTACCATATTTAGTTGCTGTAGTAGGCTTAACTGAACTCATATCAATAACTGTAGCACTCGATTTTAAATTTTCTAAAAAATTAGAACTATCCATTACTTCATTAATTGCTGTATCATCAGTAAGCATAGTGATTACAACATCACTATTACTTACGACATCATCAATAGAAGTTGCAATTTCTGCACCAAATTCTTTTAATGCTTCAGCTTTCTTTTGAGATCTATTGAAAGCTTTTAAATTATAACCAGCTTTCAATAAGTTTTTTGCCATAGGAAGACCCATTAGGCCTATCCCAATAAAACCAATTTTTTTCATTATTTAGTGGGTTTAAACTCGTGGAAATTTTGTGTCGTAAATTCTGGAAAGAACATCACGCACGCTAAAACAATCAATTGAATTACTATAAAAGGACCAAATCCTCTAAAAATATCTGTCAATGAAATGTGTGGTGGCGTAACAGATTTTAAATAAAAAGCAGCTGGTCCAAATGGTGGGCTTAAAAAAGAAACCTGCATATTTACACAAAATAATATTCCAAACCAAATAGGATCGAAACCGAGCGCTAAAACTATAGGTAAAAATACAGGCATTGCTAATAAAACAATTCCTACCCAGTCCATAAATGCTCCTAATATTAAAAACATTATTTGCATCATAAAGATTAGATACATAGGTTTTAAATCGTAGGCCAATATTGTTTCAGCAACATAAGTTGGACCACCTGCTAAAGAATAGGCTCCAGCTAAAGTAGTTGCACCAAATGTAATTGTTAAAATTGTTCCAGAAGCTTTAAAAGTTCTAACTAATGCGTCTTTAAATAAAAACCACGTTAATTCTCTTCTAAAAAAAATTATGATTAATGTTGCGACAACACCCATTCCCGCTGCTTCGGTAATTCCTGTTATGCCAGAATAAATTGAACCCAAAACAATTACCACTATTCCAATTGGAGGCAAAAGACCTGGAAGATATGACATCTTCTCTTTTAGTGTTAATGAAGGTTCATCACTTAATGGTGCTAAATGTGGTTGTAATCTTGTTCGAACCAGAATGTAGGTAATTATTAAACCTGAAATCATTAAACCTGGAACTATTGCTTCCTGAAATAACATTGTAATTGAAGTTTGAGTTGTTAAACCATAAATAATTAAAACAATTGATGGAGGTATCATTGTTCCTAAAGAGCCTGATGCACAAATAATTCCAATAGACATATCTTGGTCATATTTTAGTCTCAACATCTGAGGTAACGCAATCAATCCTAATAAAACTATTTCGCCTCCGATAATTCCACTCATCGCAGCCATAATTGTTGCCATGATAGCTGTTACAACACCAACACCACCTCTAGTTTTTCTTAACCATGCATTTAAAGCATCATATAAATCTCTAGCTATATTTGAGCGCTCAAGCAAGGAGGCCATAAATATGAATAAAGGTACTGATAAAAAAGAATAAGTTACGACAAGTGAATAATATCTTGAAAGTAAAATACCCATTGCATGTTCACCAATATTTACAAATACAATAACTGCAGCCATAAACCCTGATGCAAAACCAAGTGGAACTCCAATAGCAATAAGTACAAGAAGTCCAAATATGACGATTAATGAAAGTGTTCCTATATCCATTTTATTTTAAATCTTTTGAAGGGTCGTATTGTTTTTCTTTTGGATTTTTCCAATCAATAATTAAATTATTCACTGTTTGAACAGCAATAAGGAATACACAAATCAGTGTAAGTGGCTTCATAGTTGCAGGAATTGGTGGGTCCCAAAATGTTGCAAATCTTTCCCATGTTGTAAATGATCTATGAGCATCTTCCCAACCACCATAAATTACAGCTGTAGCAAATAAAACAATTACAATAGCACTTATTAAATCAAAAATTCTTTGGGTTGGTCTCTCTACATAATCATACAACATCACAATTCTTATGTGGCTTCTAAGTCTTGTGGCATATATTCCTCCAACTAAGTAAATAACTCCTGCCAACCACAAACATAGTTCATTTACCCACATAGTCGGTTTTTCCATGATATATCTCATAAAAATCTCATACATCATCACAATTACAATAACTGGGATTAAATATTTAATTGTATGACTTATAAATAAAGTAATTCTATCTATCCAATTGATTGGAAAATCATCTTTGCTTGCAACTTTTTCAGTTTGTTCTTGTAAAGATTTATCAAGCATAATTTTTAAATTTTAAAAAAGAAGGGCCTTTTCAGGCCCTTCAAGATTTTATTGTATGCCTATAATTATAGGATACCGTTAGCTTTCATGTAAGCTGTGTGCATCTCTATAAGTTGAGCAGCCTCAGGAGATTTAGTCTTCCAAGTTTCCCAAGCTTTTAATGCAGACGCTCTGAATTTAGCTCTCTCTGATGGAGCCCAGTCATGAAGAGTAACACCTTGAGCATTTAAAATTTTAACTGCTTCAGCATTTTTTCTTTCAACTAAGCTAGTGATAGTTCTACCAGCAATTTCTATTCCAGCTTTCATAGCACCTCTTTCATGCTTCTTAAGTTTTTTCCAAACTTTAGAATTACAAGCTAAGTGGTCAGCTGGCATAGAGTGGAAACCAGGATATGTAGCATATTTATTTTGCTCATAGTGTCCACCAGCAGTGTTAGTTGCTAAACTAGAGTAGTCAGCACCATCAATTAGACCAGTTTGTAAAGCAGTTGGAACTTCACCAAAATCCATTACGATTGGCTTAGCACCTAGATCTGCAAAAATCATACTTTCCATTCCTGGAGGTGATCTAAATTTAAAGTCTTTGATAGAAGCTACATCTGGAATTGGAACACTTGAAATAAGTGACTCATGTCCAGGTATCCACCAACCAATAAGTGTCATTCCATATTTATTGTATAATGCATCAACAGCATCTTGAGCTCCAGGGAACTTTAAGAAATCATATTGTTGATAAGGGTTATCGTATCCACCCATTACATCACCTGCAAATTGGAACGCTGCATTCTTACCAGTTTGGTAACCAGCACCAGTCATATCACAGTCGATAATTCCAGTTTGTGCAGAGTTAAATACTTCAGCAGATTTTCCTGAAACTGAAGATGAATAAAACATTTCAACTTTCAAGCTTCCACCAGAAAACATTTCAACATTTTTTGCGAATTGAGCCGCAACTTCACCATTTGGTGAATTAGCAGTAAAGTGTGTTTCAATCTTTAAAGTCTTTGCATGAACAGAGCCTAATAAAGCAACTGAAACAACAGCTACCGCAGCTATAGTTTTTGTTATTAATTTTAACATTATCTTCCTCTCGGTTATGTTTTTAATAATGGAACTTAATCACATTTGTTTTTTAATTACAAATAAAACGCGAATAAAGTGTGTATAGAAATTATATATATTAACTAAATAAACAACTTTAAGTTGTATTAGACTACTTCAGAAATAAGTGGTCTATTTTCAAAAAAACAAAAAATATTATCAACTGCCATCATGCTCATAGCTAAACGAGTTTCATGAGTGGCACTTCCAACATGAGGTAAAACAAAACAATTATTTAATTTCATGTATCTTTCATCTAAATTAGGTTCATTATTAAAAACATCTAAGCCAGCAGCATAAATTTTGTTGTTCTGTAAAGCATCTATCAATGCGTCATCATCTATTGTAGATCCTCTTGAAGTGTTGATAACAACAGCATGTTTTGGCAATAAACTAATTGTTGATGCATTTAAAATATGTTTTGTTTCAGCTGTAGCAGGAGTATGGATACTTACAAAATCACATTCAGGCATCATCGATTTGACATCAGCAAAATATTTTGCTCCATCTTCTAGATCTTCTGAAAGTTTATTTCTATTATAGTAAATTATTTTCATTCCAAATGCTTTTGCACATTTAGCAGCCATTCTACCAATTCGACCCATACCTATTATGCCAAGAGTTTTTCCTGTAACAGAATTTCCTATCATAAATTTAGTTAGATCAGGTTTTTGATCTTTCCATGTTCCAGATCTTACAAGATTGTAAGCTTCACCTATCCTTCTCGATGCAGCTAAAATTAAAAGAATAGTTGTTTCAGCAACAGCTTCATTTAAAACATTAGGGGTATTTGTAACTTTAATTTTTTTACTTTCAGCTGATTTAACAGAGATGTTGTCGTAGCCCACTCCAACCTGAGCAATAATTTTTAATTTACCATTTAGATCTTTAAAAAACTCTTCACCAATTTTATCAAACCCTGTTGAAATAAATCCATCATACTCATTAGCCATCTTGATAAGATCAGCATTTGGAATTGGCTCATCTTTTAAATTAAGAGTTACATCAAAATTTGTCTTTAATTTTTCTTCCGCTCCATCTGATAATTTTCTTGTAACTAGTATTTTTGGTTTCATATTAATGAGAATTTCTTGGTATACCTTTTTTAGTAGCTACATCTAAATACTGAGATCTAGACTTAATGCAAGCTCCATCTTCAAGTTGACCAACTGTATTTCTAAAAATTTCTTGCCATGGTGTTTGGTTATCAATTTTTAAAAGCTTCTTTTTCTTTCTTCTTTTTTTAAATTCTGATTGTGAAATTAATAAATCTACTCTTCTTTTATTAAGATCTATCGTCATTTTATCTCCAGTTCTAACAATAGCTAAATCACCCCCTACAGCAGATTCTGGTGAAACGTGAAGAATAGATGGGCTTTCTGAAGTACCACTTTGCCTTCCGTCTCCAAGCGTCGGTAATGCATTAATCCCTTTTTTTAATAACTTATCCGGTGGTTGCATATTAACAACTTCTGCAGCACCTGGGTAACCTACAGGTCCACACCCTCTAATAATTAATATTGATTTTTCATCTATCTTTAATTTTTTACTATTTATTCTTTTGTGATAATCCTCTGGTCCTTCAAACACTACTGCTTTACCTGTAAAAACATTTGGTTTTTTAGGATCTGATAGAAATCTTTCTCTAAATTCTTTACTAATAACAGATGTTTTCATCACAGCAGTTGAAAAGAAATTGCTTTTCATAACTAAAAATCCTGCTTTTTCAGTTAAACATTCATCAAAAGTTTTTATTACAGGTTGAAGACTACAGAAGAGATTTTATTAAAAAAAGCGAAGATTTGTTTTATGCCTTCTTCATTGGAGGGCTTTGGACTACCACTTTTAGAAGCGCAAGCTTATGGGATTCCTGTTATCGCCAGTGATATACAGATTTTTAGAGAAATCGCTGGTGAGAGTGCCTTGTTAGTGCCTTTAGAGCAAGAAAAAGGTTTTGAGCTAACAGAAGATAATATTATCTCCAAAATAACTCCTCGCACTCGAGTGATTTTATTAAACAGTCCACATAATCCTACTGGTGCTGTTCTTTCGCATCAAAGGATGCAAGAAATTATCGATCTAGCAGAAAAACATGATTTATGGATTCTTTCTGACGAGGTTTACGATGAGATGTTATTTGATGGTGTTCAGTTTATTTCACCTCTGAGCTTTCCAAAAGCTGAAGAAAGAGTTGTGGTGGTATCGTCCATATCAAAATCGCATGCTGCTCCTGGTTTTCGCAGTGGATGGTCTGTTGGTTCAGTGGAATTCACAAAGCATCTTTTGCCACTTGCTGAAACAATGTTGTTTGGCAATCAACCCTTTATAGCTGATATGACTGCTAAAGCTCTATCGAAACCATCAAAGGTAGCAGCCGAGATGCGAAAGAAATATGCAGATAGAGCTCATCGTATTTATACATGTTTGAACGGTATTGCTGGCTTGCATATCAATCAACCTAAGGCTGGAATGTTTGTGTTAATAGATGTTTCAAGCACAGGTATGTCAGGTGAGACTTTTGCATTTGATTTGTTAGAAAAAGCTGGGGTTGCAGTTATGCCTGGATCATCGTTTGGCTCGGAGTTGGATAAATGGGTTCGAGTTGCCTTAACTGTCGAGGATGATGCTTTTGATACGGCTTGTCAGCGTATTGCCAAGTACTCATTAAGCAAAGTGTAATCATCATATTAGGTTTGAATATCATATGTATTCATGAATGAAAGATCCAAAAACTTGCCATATCTCAAAAAAAATGAAACAAATAAATATGACCCAGATTTTCCCATCATGGGCAGATGTTGCCCCCAATCTCATTGCGGTTGCTGCGGGACGAGAAGCAGCTGACCGAGTATTCCAAAACTGCAATCTTGTGAATGTCCAAACACGTGAAGTATTAAATGGTTGGCAGGTTGCTGTTGCAAAAGGACGTTTTGCATATATTGGGCCTAATGCGTCTCATTGTATTGGTGATGAAACTGATGTTTTTGATGTGGAAGGACGTTATCTTATACCTGGTTTATGCGACGGTCATATGCACATCGAGAGTGGCATGCTGACTCCAGCAGAATTTGCTGCAGCAGTTATACCTCATGGGACTACATCAATGTTTACTGACCCTCATGAGATTGCGAATGTGCTTGGGCTTGAAGGCGTAAGGATGATGCACGACGAAGCGCTTATGCAACCAGTGAATATATTCACTCAGATGCCATCATGTGCTCCATCTGCACCTGGATTAGAAACAACAGGATATGAAATAAGTGCTGATGACGTTGCCGAGGCTATGGAGTGGCCTGGAATTATAGGATTAGGAGAGATGATGAATTTTCCAGGCGTTATAAATGGTGATCAACAAATGCTGGCAGAGATGGCAGCAACTATGAATGCTGGAAAAACTGTAGGTGGGCATTACGCTTCGCCTGATAAAGGCCCTGCATTTTCTGCCTATGTTGCTGGTGGAGCTGCTGATGATCATGAGGGAACTGCTGAGGAGGATGCGTTAGCGAGAGTGCGTAATGGCATGCGTTCTATGATGAGATTAGGATCAGCATGGTATGATGTTGAAACTCAGATTACGGCCATCACTGAACGCGGTCTGGATCCGCGGAATTTTATTCTTTGCACCGACGATTGTATGGCAGAAACTCTTGTTAACGATGGGCATATGAATCGAGTTGTCCGCCACGCTATTGAATGTGGATGTGATCCTCTCATTGCATTACAGATGGCGACTATTAACACCGCCACCCATTTTGGACTTGAACGTGAGCTTGGAAGTATAACGCCAGGGCGACGTGCAGATATGATTATCACATCTGATTTAAAAACTTTACCAATTGAAAAGGTAATTTGTAGAGGTAAGACGATTGCAGAAAATGGTAATATCACTGTGGATTGCCCTCATTATAATTGGCCAAAAAGTTCACGTAATACTGTGAATTTAGGAAAAACATTGTTAAAAGAAGATTTTGATATTTCTGCGCCAAAAGATTCTAAAGTTGTTTCTGTAAAGGTAATTGGTGTTGTAGAAAACCAAGCACCTACAAATGCTTTAACTTTTGAATTGCCTGCCACTGATGGTCGTGTGCAGATCTCTGGGGATGTGTGCCACATTGCACTTGTTGAGCGCCATCGCGCTACAGGTCATGTTTCAAATGGGTTTGTTTCTGGATTCGGATATACTGGAGATATGGCAATTGCCTCAACTGTCGCACATGATAGTCACCATATAATAGTAGTCGGAACATCTCGCAAAGATATGGCGCTTGCAGCAAATCGGCTTGGGGAGGTTGGTGGTGGAGTTACCGTGTTTAAAAATGGTCAAGAGCTTGCGCTTATTGAATTGCCTATAGCTGGATTAATGTCTGATCAACCTGCCACAAAAGTTGCTAACAATGCTTCAAATATGATAAAGGCCATGTCAGATTGTGGGTGCAAACTTAATAACGCCTTCATGCAACATTCCTTACTTGCTCTTGTGGTTATTCCTGAACTTCGTATTAGTGATTTAGGTCTTGTTGATGTCACTAAGTTTGAATTGACTAATGTTCTAGTCGATTAAATTTCAAAATTACAAATCCATGAAAACAACATAGCTGTTGATATGTTTAATTGAATCATAAGTGTTATCTACTTTACTTATAATTTTGATGATACCAAGATGTATAAAAATAACATACATAAATTCTATCAATTTATATGGAGATAAGGTATAGATGATCCCTAATTTTCAACAACGCTGCAGTTCATTAGTACAAACGCTCAAAGAAAATAACTTGGGAGCTGCCGCCTTTGTACCTGGACCAAATTTTTATTTCTTAACAGGTTTAAAATTTTCACTAATGGAACGCCCAACACTGATGGTCTTGAAAGATAATGGTGACATTTTAGCCATTATGCCAGAGCTTGAGAGAGAAATGTGGTCGGCAGCTATGCATGATGCAACGACTTTTTATTGGCAAGATTCAGATGGTTTTGATAAAGCTTTTGTCGAATTAGCTACGGAACTTGGTGCAACAACTATTGGAATAGAAGGCCAACGTATGCGAGCGTTTGAGTTAAATGCGCTTCAGGATGTATTTGGACCGGGCTCAATTAAAGACGCGCAAGCTATACTTGCTAAACCACGTTTGATAAAATCAGATTATGAAGTTTCATTGATTCAAGAAGCAATCAATATTTCAGAGATAAGTCTTTCTGAAACATTGGAAAGCGTCAGAATTGGTATGAGTGAAGCTACAATCAAAGCAATGTTAATGCAGCGAATGTTAGCCAATGGTGCAGACGGATTTGCTTTTGACATCATTGTTTTAACAGGCGGAAACGCTGCAAAACCCCATGGTATACCAGGAGAAACTCGACTAGTTGCAGGAGCCCCACTACTAATTGATTTTGGTGCATCTTATCAAGGATACAGTGCAGATATTACGAGGACAGTGTTTTGTGAAAGTATTAAAGATGAATATGCTGAAATATATGAAGCTGTTTTGTCTGCAAATATTACAGGGCGTGATATGGCGGCACCCTCTGTGACCTGTCATGAGCTTGATCTTAAAGTATCTAATACATTGCACAATGCAGGTTTTGAAGAATTGACTGTGCATAAAACTGGTCATGGTCTTGGATTAGATATACATGAAGCACCCAATGTGATGCTCAACAATCATACATCATTAGAAACTGGGATGCTAATCACTATAGAACCTGGACTTTATCGCAGTAATGATATCGGTGTGCGCATTGAAGATGATGTTCTAATTACTGATGATGGCTGTAAATCTTTAACAAGTTTTGAACGTGAGCCACTTATTGTTGGAAAGTAGAATTAAAGCTAACCATATACTGTTTCTTAATCAACGCAGCTAAAAATATTATTGTCATAACCAAAACGATTGTCGGTGCTGGTGCGCTATCTAGGAAAAAGCTAATATATGTGCCAAACATCATCGAAAAAATACATATTACTGTAGACAGGCAAAGCATCATCGAAAACTTGCGCACCAAAAGAAAAGCGGTAGCTCCTGGTGCTATTACCAATCCTATTGCTAGAATGAGGCCTGCAGCAGATAGTATCGCAATAATAGTTAACGAAAGAGCTGTTAGCATTCCAAAATGTAGTAAATTAACTTTAAGTCCTGATGTGCGCGCCTGGATCGGATCGAAGCTATGAAGCAACCAATCTTTCCATTTGAGAATTAAAACTACACTCACTCCAAATGATATTATGCCTGTTGTCCAAAGTTCATACTGTTCGACACCAAGTATGTTGCCAAATAATATGTGATCGAGATGTGCATTTGTTTCAACAGACACATAAAGCACTATTCCCAAGCCAAACATTCCTGAAAAAACAACACCCATGACACTATCTTGTTTTA
>ENA-ORDR01000927-ORDR01000927.1-marine-metagenome-genome-assembly--contig:-NODE-927-length-14276-cov-4.024297_pt1 | contig 14276 bp, 13 predicted proteins | sample MGYA00240993_ERZ508538 | MGnify/ENA primary metagenome ERZ508538 (study PRJEB26207, sample SAMN05421999) | marine metagenome | isolation source: Monterey Bay, California, USA | place: USA:Monterey Bay... | reverse complement strand
TTTTGAGGGTCTGTTACGTCAAAAAAATGTGTTCCTTCAGTAGATCCAATTACTGCTATTTCAGTATTATTAACTTCAAATCCCCAACATTCATTATAGGCATTGTCGTAAGATGTAGAACCTACAATTGTTGGGTCATCCCAATGAAAAAGTAGATTTGTATTTAATTGAGAGAAAGAAAATGTGGCAATTAAATAACTAAATAATGTTAAAATTAAATTTTTCTTCATAATTATATTTTTGAAATAAGTTTTTTAATAATTAGTGTGAGTTTTGGTTCTGCAACTTCCGAAACTTTCTGGATCTCTTCATGAGTTACTTTTTGTATTTTTCCAGGTACTCCTAAATCCGTAATTACCGACATAGCAAAACAAGGAATATTCATGTGATGAGCTACAATTACTTCTGGAGCTGTGGACATACCAACCGTGTCCCCTCCAATTATACGCATGTATTTATATTCTGCAGGAGTTTCTAGAGTAGGTCCAGTAAGTGCGATATAAACCCCTTTTTGTACAGGAATGTTATTTTCAGAAGATATTTGTTCTGCCATTCTTATCATTTCCTTATTGTAAGTTTCGCTCATATCCGGAAATCTAGGACCTAACTCATCAAGATTCGGTCCGATTAATGGATTAGGAATAAGACAAATATGGTCTTCTAATATCATTAAATCTCCAACTTCATAATCAGGATTTACACCACCACTTGCATTAGAAACTATAAGATTCTTTATTCCTAAAAATTTCATTACACGAACAGGGAATGTAACTTTTTCGATAGAATATCCTTCATAAAAGTGGAATCTACCTTGCATTGCAATTACATTTTTACCACCTAAAGTCCCAAAAATTAACCTTCCTGAATGTCCTTCTACAGTTGAAACTGGGAAATTAGGTATTTCATTGTAAGGTAAGGAGTGTTCTATTTCTATCTCGGAAACTAATCCTCCAAGTCCTGTCCCTAAAATTATTCCTACTTCAGGAGAGAAGTTTGTTTTTTCTTTTATAAAATTAGCTGTGTTCTTTATAGTTTGTAACATGATTTCTTATTTTTTCTTTCAATTTCTTTTCTTTATCTACCTCTATTTTTATTGGTAAATAATAGATGTCAAAATCCTTAAGGTCTTCTTTAAATTCAGATAACTTAACTTTATCTTTTTCGGTCGTCAAAATAATACTTTTTTCAGAGTTTGAGGAGGTATGATTCAATAAGATTTTTTGAATGTCTTTTTGAGTGTAATTATGATGATCTTTAAATGAAATAGAATTTACTCTGTTTTTATTCTTCTTCAGAAAGTTAATAATAGATTTATTATCTGCAATAGAAGTTATTAGTGTAATATCAAAACCGGAAATTCCTGAAATTATTTTACTGTTATTAAAAAGATGTTTAAAATCTTGATAGAAAATAGAGCTGAAAAAATGTTCCTGAAATGAGTGTAGCTTAAGGTTATTTAAAGTTATTTTCTTTTCTGTTTTTGTAATTTTAGGAGTTTTTGATGTGATAATAATATCTGCTCTTTTTGTAGAGGTTTCAGAGTCTCTTAAACTGCCATAAGGTAAAAAATAATCTGTATAATAAGGATTTAAAAAGTTATTTAAGATAATATTTATAGATGCATTCACCCATCTGTGTTGAAAACCATCATCCATTAGTATTACTTCTGTTTCTGGGAAATCATTGATTATTTTATCAATTCCTTTTCTTCTGTTTTCGGAAACGGAAACAATTGTGTTCGGATATTTTTGTTTTATCTGTAAAGATTCGTCACCAACTTCAGTAGGATTTGACTTAACATCAACCAAGAAAAAACCTTTTGATTTTCTTCCGTATCCTCTACTGATAACAACTGTTTTTTTATCAGATAATATATTTAATAGATATTCAATATGAGGAGTTTTTCCTGTCCCTCCAACGGTAATATTTCCTATACAAATAATGGGTATTTTGTAACTTTTGGATTTAAATATTCCCCAATCAAAAAATAAATTACGAACTTTAATTATAAGTCCATAAATAAAGGAAATTGGAAGTAATAAAAATCTCATAAGGGCAAAGATAGACATAACTTAAGTATTTGTATATTTGAAAAATGAAAATAAAAGAGATTACACAGTTTTTAGAAGGAATTGCTCCCTTAAATTACCAGGAAAGTTATGATAATTCAGGATTAATTGTCGGAAATGAAAATAAGGAAGTTACTTCCGTTCTTATCTGTTTGGATAGTGTAGAAGAGGTGATTGATGAGGCGATAGAAAACGGATGTAATTTGGTGATTGCACATCATCCTATTGTTTTTTCAGGACTTAAAAAACTAAATGGTAAGAATCATATAGAACGAACAATAATTAAAGCAATAAAGAATGATATTGCTATTTATGCCATACATACTAATTTAGATAATGTAGAGGGTGGAGTTAGTAGTAAAATTGCAAATAAACTAGGACTTAAAAATCAAAAAATACTTTCACCGAAAAGAGGTTTACTTAGGAAGTTGGAGGTATATGTTCCTAAAGAAAATGCGGGAGAAGTTCAAAATGCATTGTTTTCTTCTGGTGCTGGTTCAATAGGAGATTATAAAAACTGTAGTTTTCAGTCAGAGGGAATAGGAACTTTTTTGCCAACTGAAAATGCAAACCCAACTTTCGGAGAAAATTTAAAAAAAGAAAGGGTAGAGGAGGTGAAAATAGAAGTCATCTTCCCAGAAAATATGGAAAAAAGGATAATTTCAGAAATGAAAAAAGCTCATCCGTATGAGGAAGTTGCTCATCAAATCTATATTTTAGACAATGTTTTTCAGACTGTTGGATCGGGGATTGTTGGAGAACTAGAAACTGAGATGGACTCAGAAGAGTTTTTAAAATCTGTAAAGAGTATTATGAAAACGGATTGTATCCGACATACAAAATTGGTAAAAAACACCATAAAAAAAGTAGCTGTTTGTGGTGGAAGTGGTAGTTTTTTATTGAATAGTTCAAAAGGAGTGGGAGCAGATATTTTTATTACAGCAGATTTTAAATATCATGAGTTTTTTAATGCTGAAAATGATATAATAATTGCAGATATTGGACACTATGAAAGCGAACAATTTACAAAGGAGTTAATTTATGACTTGCTTATCAATAATTTTAGTAAATTTGCGGTCCTGTTATCAAAAATTAATACAAACCCGATAAATTACCTATAAAATGGCAAAAAAAACAATTAGTATTTCAGTTGAAGAAAAATTAAAAGCACTTTATGATTTACAATGTGTAGATTCTGAGATTGATCAATTAAGAATTGTAAGAGGTGAACTTCCTGTTGAAATTCAGGATTTAGAAGATGAAATTGCAAGGTCAGAAGCTAGATTGGAAAAATTTGAAGAAGAGAAATCTACTTTAAAAGCAGATCAAAAAGCTAAGAAAGAATCTATTAAAAACTCAGAAGAGTTAATCACAAGATATAAAACTCAATTAGATAACATCAAGAATAACAGAGAGTTTGTTTCTTTAACTAAAGAGGTAGAATTTCAGGAGTTAGAAATGGAATTATCTGCAAAGAAAATCAATGAGATAAAAGCTAAAATCTTAATGAAAGATGAGGTGATTACTCAAAACTCAGAAACAATTGCAGATTATAAAGAAGATTTAGAATCTAAAAAGTCTGAACTTGATGAAATCACATCTGAAACTGAAAAGGAAGAAAAAGATTTACTTTCAAAATCAGATAAAGCTCAAAAGAAAATTGATCAAAGATTATTGTCTTCTTATAATAGAATTAGAGGAAGTGTAAGAAATGGTTTGGCTTTAGTGTCTGTTGATAGAGATGCTTGTGGAGGTTGTTTTAATAAAATTCCACCACAAAGACAATTAGATATTAAACTACATAAAAAAGTTATTGTTTGCGAACATTGTGGAAGAATCTTAGTTGATTCTAATATCTTGTCAGAACAAGAATAAAACTTTAATATTTTTATAAAAAGAAAGGGACCTCATTAATGAAGTCCCTTTTTTTTAATATCTAAATCCTAATGTAAATAAGAGATAATGTTTTTCAGAATTCAAAGAAGCATGTGGTTCTGTTTCTGGACTATACATACTATAAGTTCCTGAGTTTTTCGAAATAGTATAACTCATATCAAAAAAGGTTCCTCCAAAATCAATACCAATTCCTCCGCTATAATTTTCAGTTTCAAATTCTGGATTATCTTTGAAAGGGGAAGCATATAAAGCGTACCCTCCTCTTAATTTAAAAGGATGGAAATTGACCTCTCCACCAACTCTGATATTTGTTGCTTTTGTATATAAATCATTTATTACATTATTTTCATCTGTAAAGCTATATACATCAGAATATAACCTTGTAGATGAGTAGTCAGTTTGCTCAATTTCTGCATTTATAAGAAATTTATTATTAATTATTGTAGATGCAGATGCAATCATTTTCCAAGGAGTAGTTAACTCATAATTAAAATATCCGAATGGAGAATCTTCACTCATTTGTTCTCTGAAATCCCAGTTTGTAGTAACTGAAGTGGAAAATTCTTCCTCCATAGAAATATAAGAAGGAGAGTGGAATGCTGCTCCAACTTTAGTTTTTTCTCCTACTCTCATTATTGCTCCTAATTTTAAATTTACACCACTTCCGTATGCAATTATATTTTCTTCATAGATAAAACTATTTAATCCATATGTAGTGTCTGCAAAGTTTTCTTCAGAATATGTATTTCTCTCCGAATATTGAACAGAAGGAATTCCTATTGTAACTCCAAAATAAATATTTTCTTGATAGGAACTACCTAATGAAATCACATATTCTCCCATATTTCCATTTGTATTTACTCTATTTGACTGAGTTTTTTCTGCATTAGGATTTACATGTGAAATATAATTTCCATTGTCAAATGCGTACCAATTTGTTGTAGTGTCAACAAAATTATCTTCTAAATCAATTAAATCTGACCAAAAAGCTGGACTAGCACCAAAACTATTTAATTCATCAATTATATTTCCATTCGCCTGATTTAGTAATAAATCTGCTAAAGAAGAGGTGTTGTTTTGAGTTTGTGTATATAGTTTACTTTCAAATGAAGATAATTGATTCCATCCGAAACCAATATTTATTCTATTCCAATCTTCATGTTGGTTTTTTCCTACAGCAACAAATCCAAAATTAGAAATACTAGATGAAAATTTATTATTTGTAAAATTATTTCCGGTTAAAGATGTATTGTTTTCTGTCATTGAAAGATTCGGGGTAAAACTTAGTTCAGAATTTTGATAAAAGGCAATCCCCGCAGGATTAAAGCTTAAAGTAGTGAAATCACCACCTAAGGAACCGAAACTTCCTCCCATAGCATTAAACTTTGCTGTGCCGAATATGTTTTGTGTTGAATATCTTAATGCGTCATTTTCATTCTGAGCATAAGAATTGATAGTTAAAAATCCTAAAAATAGAATAAGAGTCTTTTTCATATGTTGGAATTATTTTCTTGGTTTTACACTTCTTCTATTTCCTCCACCAGAATTGCTTCTTGTTCCTGATGAATTACTTCTGCTTCCACTGTTGTAAGATCTGTTTGGTGTCGAATTAGATTTGTTAGAGTTATTGTAAGAACGATTTGTTTTTGTTGTAGTTCTGTTGTTCGTTTTTGTTGTAGTTCTGTTGTTTGTTTTTGTATTTGTTCTATTATTTGTCTTTATTGTGGTGTTGGATATATTTGTTGTGTTGTTAGTTTTAACAGTGTTAGAGTTTGTTGTCTTTATAGTACTATTATTATTTGTGTTGTTAGTTCTAACAGAATTACTGTTTATAGTGTTTATCTTTACAGAGCTATTATTAGAATTATTGATATTATTTATACCTGTAGTTTGATGACTTCTGTTGTTAAAACTTCCTCTGTGTCCGAATGAGTGATTTGAATTATTTGTTGAGTAAGTACTTCCCAAGTTGTTATAATACCCATGGTGATGATTGTTGTAATATCCACCATAGTAATAAGGAGAATAATTATATGAATAATAATCATAATAAGGATCGTAGTAATTCCAAGAATTGTGATAAGGAGAATTCCAACCGTTACTGTAATAAATGCTTGTTCCGCAATGATAAGGATTACCTGTATACCAATAACTGTTCGTATAATGACTTCCGTAATATCCATACGAATAAGATGGTCTGTGGAATCTTCTTATTCTGGAAGTGTAATAAAAGTCATAATCATCTTCATAATAATTATTGTTATTAATGATAGTTGTATTTCCTTCATTTGAAATACTGTCGTCATAAATTTCTTCAACAATTACAATTGTTTGTTCTGTTTCAGGAGCAGAAACAAATTCATCAGAACCCAAGTAATTTGGGTCAGAATAATTATATGAATTATAAGTTGTTGTACAAGAACTGAAAGAAATCAGTAAGATTGATAGGTAAAAAATAGTAGTTTTCATCTTTTCTTTTTTTAGTTAGACTAAAGTAAACAAAGATAGTTTAATTTATTAAATTTGCTATCTCATTTTTTATAACGAGAAATGCGGGATAAAATTACAATATTTTAAATTAAAAATGGCAAAAAAATTAACTTCTAGAGAAAAAGATTACTCACAGTGGTATAATGAATTGGTTCAGAATGCAGATTTGGCTGAAAATTCGGGAGTAAGAGGATGTATGGTTATAAAACCATATGGATTTGCAATTTGGGAAAAAATGCAAGCAGAACTAGATAGAATGTTTAAAGAAACAGGACACGAAAATGCTTATTTCCCTTTATTTATACCAAAATCATATTTCAGTAAAGAGGCAAGTCATGTTGATGGTTTTGCTAAAGAATGTGCAGTTGTAACTCATTATAGATTGAAAAATGACCCAGATGGAAAGGGTGTAATAGTTGATCCGGAAGCAAAATTAGAAGAAGAATTAATTGTCCGTCCTACTTCAGAAACAATTATTTGGGATACATACCGAAAATGGATTCAATCTTACAGAGATTTGCCAATTTTAGTAAATCAATGGGCAAATGTTGTGAGGTGGGAGATGAGAACAAGATTATTTCTTAGAACTGCAGAGTTTTTATGGCAAGAAGGTCATACCGCTCATGCTACTAAAGAAGAAGCAATTTCGGAAACCAAGCAAATGATAAATGTGTACGCAAAATTTGCAGAAAGTTTTATGGCAATGCCTGTAGTGATTGGAACAAAAACAGAAAGTGAAAGATTTGCAGGAGCTTTAGAAACTTATTGTATTGAATCATTAATGCAAGATGGTAAAGCATTACAAGCTGGTACCTCTCATTTTTTAGGTCAGAATTTTGCAAAAGCATTTGATGTTAAATTTGCTACAAAAGAAGGTAAACAAGATTATGTTTGGGCTACTTCTTGGGGGGTTTCAACAAGGTTAATGGGAGCTTTAATCATGACTCATTCTGATGATGCGGGACTAATACTTCCTCCAAAATTAGCTCCTTATCAGGTAGTTATTGTTCCTATTTATAAAGGTGAAGAACAACTGGAGGATGTTTCGGAAGTTGCCTTAAAAGTGAAAAAGGAATTAGAAAGTTTAGGTGTTTCAGTGAAATTTGACAATAGAGATACTCATAAACCAGGATGGAAATTTGCAGAATACGAACTAAAAGGAGTTCCATTAAGATTGGCTTTAGGAAATAGAGATTTAGAAAATGGAACTATTGAAGTTGCTAGGAGAGATACTATGGAAAAAGAAACTCTTCAGATTTCTGATATTGGCAATAAAGTTGTTTACTTGTTAGATAATATCCAGGAAAATTTATTTACAAAAGCTAATTCTTTCCGTGAAGAAAATACTTTCTCAGCAAACACTTATGATGAGTTTAAGGAATTAATTGAAAAAGGGGGTTTTGTTTATGCTCATTGGGATGGAAGATCAGAAACTGAAGAAAAAATTAAGAAAGAGACGAAAGCTACTATCAGGTGTATTCCTGAAAGTAGTAAGTTTGAAGAAGGAACTTGTATTTATTCTGGTGAAAAATCAACCAAAAGAGTATTATTTGCAAAAGCATATTAAATGTCAGAAAATAAGAAAATACTAGATTTATTAAAAACAAAATCATCCACAAAACAGGAAGTTTTTAGAATCACAAAATCTTTTTTTTCTGATTTATCTAATCTTTTACAGGAAAAAGCAGAATTATTAAATTCAGATATTCAGAAAGAGGATAAATCGGTTGAGGTTGATTTTAAAAAATCAGGAGATTTCGAATCACATTTCAGTTTTTCTGGAGATAGATTAGTCTTTCATATGCATTCAAATATATTTGATTTCCATACTTCTCATGAAATAAATAAGACTTCATATGTAAAAGAAGATAAATTAAGATCGTATTGTGGTGTAATACATGTATATAATTTTTTAAATGATTCTTTTAAATATAATCGAATGAATGATGTTGGGAATTTGGTTGCCAGAATTTTTATAAATAAGGATAAACACTTTTTTGTTGAAGGTGAAAAACAATTAGGTTTCTTATTTAATGATTTTGTAAATCAACAATTAGACAAGTTAGAATTGGAAAGAATCATAGATGTATCTATACTTTTTTCATTAAATTTTGATTTAATTACACCAAATTTTCAAGATGTCAATTTAGTAAGTATTCACCAAATACTAGATATGAATAATAGTCATAAGCTCCGAACTTATAAGTCTCTTGGATTTAAATTTTCTTTTGAAAATAAATAGATTGTTTTTATTTGTAAAATAATAAAAAAAGAATACATTTGCACTCCAAATTTTTGGAAATAGCTGGCCCGGTCGTCTAGTGGTTAGGACGCATGGTTTTCATCCATGTAACCGGAGTTCGATTCTCCGTCGGGCTACATTTAAAAAATAAAATAAAAGAAAGATGGCAAATCATAAATCTGCAATAAAAAGAATCAGACAATCAGAGAAAAAAAGATTGTTAAATAAGTATTTCCATAAAACAACAAGAAATGCAATGAGAACTTTAAAGAATACTTCTGATAAAAAGGAATCTACTGCATTACTTCCAAAAGTTGTTGCTATGTTAGATAAATTAGCAAAAAGAAATATTATTCATAAGAACAAAGCTTCAAATCTGAAATCAAAATTAACTAAGCATGTAAATGCAATATCTTAATTAGGATTTAGTTTTTAGTTATTATTTTAGAGGAGGGTCTATCATTTTATGATAGACCTTTTTTTAGACACTTATTTTATTCCAATATTTATAAATCCCTAAAGCAGAAAGTAAAGTCTCTTATTGCAACAAAAATAACAAGAAGTCTGTATAAACGACTCCTTTAAAACCACTTAAAACACTAAAAGTTACAGTTATTACACTTGCGATTCCAATTATGTAAAGAGGATCTAATCCAATCAAAAGATCTAATTTCATAGAGTTTAATTTGTTTACAAATTTAATCATTTAAACTGCTATCTTTGCAGAATGGGAGAACAGAATTATAATATGGTTGCAACTACCATGTCCGGACTGGAAGAAATATTAGCGAAAGAACTTAGAGCTTTAGGAGCTCAGCATGTTAAAATTCTGAATAGAGCTGTTGAATTTGTGGGAGATAAAGGATTTATGTATAAAGCTAATCTGAATTTGAGGACTGCAATTAGGATTTTAAAACCAATTTTTGATTTTAAAGCCAGAAATGAAAAAGAACTTTATCGTAAAATATACGCATATGATTGGGAACAATATTTTGGTTTAGATGATACTTTTGCAGTTCAATCATCAGGAATTTCTGATGTGTTTTCTCATAGTAAATACACTGCTCTTAAAACTAAAGACGCAATAGTAGACTCATTCAGAGATAAACATGGGAAAAGACCAAATGTAGATGTAGACTCTCCAAGTGTTCAGATTAATGTTCATGTCAGAGAAAATAGCTTTGTCATTTCGTTAGATAGTTCTGGATATTCTCTACATAAAAGAGGGTATAAAGTATCCTCTGTTGATGCTCCTATAAATGAGGTATTGGCTGCTGGTTTAATATTATTGTCCGACTGGAATCAAATTAGTAATTTTCATGATCCAATGTGTGGTTCGGGCACATTTTTAATTGAAGCTTCAATGATAGCTCATAATATTCCTGCTAATATCTTCAGAAAACGATTTGGGTTTGAAGGTTGGAAGAACTTTGATGAAGAATTATGGGATACAATTAGAGATACTTCTTTGGAAAAGGAGAAGGAATATCATGGGATTATTTCAGGATCTGATAAGTATCAGAAATCATTAAGAGCATGTAGATCAAATATAAATAATGCTTTAATGAGAGATGAAATAAAAGTAAAATTGGATGACTTCTTTGAGTCTTCAGTAAAATCAAGTTCTCATGTTGTTTTTAATCCTCCTTACGGAGAGAGAATGCCAATTTCAATAGATGAATTTTATCAAAAGATAGGTGATACACTTAAACATAATTATGAAGGATGTACTGTTTGGCTTATTTCATCTGATATCGAAAATTTAAAAATGATTGGATTAAAACCATCTAGAAAGATAAAAGTTTATAATGGGAAATTAGAGTGTAGATTTCTGAAATTTGAAATTTATGAAGGTTCTAAAAAAGCATCAAAACAAAATATACAAAAAAAGGAGAGTTAAAACTCTCCTTTTTTTAATTAAATTTTTCTTATTAGTTATTCAATAACCTTACCGCTTCTTTCACTGAAATCCTTTCTCCATCTTTTTCCGCATAAATAAATGCATCTGAGAATCCACTCTGCGATACTTCTTGTTTTCTTAACTCAGCTTCTGTTAATGAATTGTACTTTCCTGCTAAGTATCTATATAAGATCCCATTGTGATGCACTTTATTTGTTCTTCCAATTTTATTTAAATTGTCTTGAGTTTTAGAATCTAGTTCTTCACCCCAAACTCCAATTTGTACAATAAATTTAATTTCGAACGCAGGAGTTTCTTCAACTACTACTTCTTCTTTCTTTTCTTTCCTTTTCTTTCGGATTTTCTTTTCCTTAACAATTGCCTTACTTACAGTAATTCTTTCTCCATTATTAAAAGTTACAAGAAAAGCATCTTCAAATCCTCTAGCTCTCATTTCCGCTTGTTTTATTAAAGCATCTTGGTGGTTGTTTGGTGCATTTACAAAATAATATGTCCCTCCATTATCTTTAATTTCAATAACATTTAAACCTTCAAAAATATTTGATGAAAGAGCTTTCTTATAGAATCCTAGTTGAACTTTATACACAACCTTCTCGTTCATTTTTTCTACTTCCTCTTCAGGTATAGTGTTTTTATCTATTGAAGTAGAGTCTGTGTTTGTTTCTTCAATAACTACATTATTTTCCTCAGATTCCTTCTCCTGCTGTTCTTCCTTTTCATAATGATAAATAAAATCAGAAACTACACCATTTTCTACTTCAATAATTTTCGTGTTTGATATTTTATTTAGATTAGTAACAATCACATCTCTGTTTTCAGCATCATCAATAATATGGTAAGTACCAACAGCATAAACAATTGATCCATCTTCTTGTGGAATACTTTCAAGATCTTCTAAACTTAAGAATTTATTTTTCAGATAAGAAGGAACATCATCATAAAATCTACCTACTTGAACTTTATACCTTTTCCCGATAGGAGTTTCTTTTTTACTATTTAAATAAGCAAGATTAAATGCATTTGCTTTGGCAATAAGATATTCGTTTTCAGTTTTGTAATTATCTTTATTTATCTCCGCATTGTTATAAAACTTAGCATATTCTCTAGAAGCTGCTCCATATTCAGAATATAATGATTTAAATTCTTCTTCTGATAATTGAACTCCTCTTTCATTAACAACTGCTCCTACAATTGTATTTAATTCATCATCTAAATAATTAGGTACTCCATCATTATCTCCATCATAAGCGCAGCCAAATTCATTAACTTTAATTCCGTTTGGTGTACCAGGACAATTGTCATCTATATCAGGAACTCCATCAGCATCATGGTCTTCAACATCTATAGCTTTAAAGTTTATATTTGTATAATTTGTTTCGTCATAATAATTGTATTCATCTGGTTTTGGAGTAAATAAATCATAATGAAGAGTAAAGTTAACAGTTGTAAAGTTGTCGTTTGATGACAAGTCAGTTGCTTGGTCAATATCTACAAAAGATAGATGGTAATTCATACCTACATCAAATCTAATTCTTTCAGATACATCTAAAGAGATACCAGCTCCAAGTGGTAGATTCATTCCGCTTTCCTGAGGATTGTTATCTGTTCTGAAGTAGATCCATTGTGCTCCGAATGTTGCAAATGGTGATATTTTTGTATTACTTAAAACATTATTAAAAGTATAGTCAAAATTAAAACCTAAAGCATTCAAATCTGTTTCAAAATTCTCTTCTCCAGATTTTTCATGTAATTTTGCATTTGAAGTGAATAAAAAGGAAAGATCTAAATCTTCAGAAAGGTTAATTCTAATTCCTGTATTAATCCCCATATTTCCTAAAAGGTAGTTTCCATCAGGACCTTTTATATCTCCAAGAGAGTTGTAGTATCCGGATCCTATAGAAAACATTGGTTGAAATGCATCTTTTTCAGGAAAATCATAACTTGTGTTCTGAGAAAAGGACTGGGTAAATACAAATAAAGTAAGTAGTAAGAAAATTTTCTTCATAATCAATAGTAGTTTTATACAAGGCGTAAAAATACTAAAAATTCAGAAAACAAGCACTTTCTTTTAGAAATTCGGTTTTAACCCAAATTTATCATAGAATTCATTAATGGCCGTGAGAGCTTCATCAGCTGTTTCTACTACTGAAAATAAGTTCAAATCTTTAGGACTAATATTTTTTTCTTTGTCTAACATTGTCTCTTTTATCCAATCTAATAATCCGTTCCAAAAAGATTTACCTACCAATACAATAGGGAATTTTCCTATTTTTTTTGTCTGAATTAAGGTTATTGCTTCAAAGAGTTCGTCTAATGTACCAACACCACCTGGCAGTACGATAAATCCTTGAGCGTATTTTACAAACATTACTTTTCTTACAAAGAAATAGTCAAAGTTTATTAATTTATCATTATCAATAAATTCATTTGAAGATTGTTCGAATGGTAATTCAATATTTAATCCTACAGATTTTCCTTCACCTCTTTGTGCTCCTTTATTTGCAGCTTCCATTATACCTGGTCCTCCACCTGTAATTACTCCGTATCCATTTTGAGTTAATTTATAAGCAATTTCATCTGCTAATTGATAATATGGGTTTTCCTCTTTTGTTCTTGCAGATCCGAATATTGAAACGCAAGGTCCAATTTTACCCATTGTTTCAAATCCTTCTACAAATTCAGACATTATTTTAAATATTTGCCAAGAATCCTTTGTTTTTATTTCATTCCAACTTTTTTCATCAAATACTCTTCTTAGTTTCTTTTCATCTTTAGTCATGCTTCAAATTTTAATTACTTAATTCTTCTTTTAGATATTTTGCTGTATATCCAACCTTATTTTTTACGATAGTTTCCGGAGTTCCGTTACATATTATCTCACCACCTTTCCCTCCTCCTTCAGGACCTATGTCAATTATATAATCAGCAGTTTTTATTACATCCAAATTATGTTCTATTATTATTACCGTATTTCCTTGATTTACTAATTTATTGATAACCTCCAAAAGTATTTTTATATCATCAAAATGTAAACCAGTTGTTGGTTCATCTAAAATATATAATGTATTTCCTGTGCTTCTTTTTGCTAGTTCGGATGCAAGTTTTACCCTTTGGGCTTCTCCTCCAGAAAGTGTAGTTGCAGATTGTCCTAATCTGATGTATCCAAGTCCAACATCTTGTAAGGTTTTTATTTTTTTATAGATAGAAGGAATCTTTTCAAAGAATTGAACGGCATGATTGATTGTCATGTCTAAGACATCAGAAATTGATTTTCCTTTGTACCTGATTTCAAGTGTTTCTCTATTATATCTTTTACCATTACAACTTTCGCAATGTATAAGTACATCTGGTAAGAAGTTCATTTCAATGGTTTTCATTCCACCACCTTTACATTCCTCACATCTTCCACCAACCACATTAAACGAAAATCTCCCTGATTTATATCCTCTTATTCTTGATTCTGGCAAAGATGTATAAAGGTTTCTGATTTGAGAAAATACAGAACTATAAGTAGCCGGATTTGATCTTGGAGACCTGCCGATTGGAGATTGATCTACTTCAATTACTTTGTCAATATTTTCAATTCCTTCAATTTTTTTATACTCAAGAGGTTCTTGTAGACTTCTGAAAAAATATTTATTTAAAATAGGGTATAGTG
>ENA-ORDR01000926-ORDR01000926.1-marine-metagenome-genome-assembly--contig:-NODE-926-length-14304-cov-3.558515_pt1 | contig 14304 bp, 12 predicted proteins | sample MGYA00240993_ERZ508538 | MGnify/ENA primary metagenome ERZ508538 (study PRJEB26207, sample SAMN05421999) | marine metagenome | isolation source: Monterey Bay, California, USA | place: USA:Monterey Bay... | reverse complement strand
GAAATAGTTTTGCCTGAAAACTTGATGAGCCGGGCCCATGCATTATTGAGTGCTTCTTTAAAAGCACAGCCAGATCACATCTCAGGTATAAAAAATTTAATAAATTAAATTCTTCTTTTTTTTGGAACCTTTGACAAAAAATTAGCTGGTCGCTTAGCGACCCAACTAAAAAACTTTGCCAGCATTGGGTGCGCTTTCAAGGCTTCAATAGAATTATAGTTTTTTGCCAACTCTGCTTCAGTAAGTGCAGAATGAATTTCTTTGTGGCAAATATGATGAACTAAAATAGTTGGACCATGCTTTCCCCCCTTAAGTTTTGGGATTAGGTGATGCAAACTTTGGGGTACCCCCGGTGGTATTTCACGCAAACACAAAGGACAAACCGGGAGAAGCTTATCATACTTATTCAACGGATTATTTCCTTAAGTAATATAAATTTTTAATTACGAATAACATCTTCGGTCGGTATATTTACTTTTCTTTTTGGGACAAATAAGAATGGTGAATGTGTGATGTACTAATTGTTGGTGGCGGTCCCGCAGGCCTTATGGCAGCAGACTATCTGAGTAAACTAAACTACAGTATAACCATTGTCGATCAAATGCCTACGATGGGTAGAAAATTTTTGATGGCGGGAAAATCAGGATTAAATTTAACAAAAAATGAGCCTATCCAAAAATTTTTAAATAACTTCTCCGATCCTAGCCCACAACTAGTGAATGCATTAAAGAACTTTACACCTAATGACGTTCAAATTTGGGCATCTTCTCTTGGCATAAACTTGTTTACAGGGAGTACCGGCAGAGTTTTTCCCTTTCATATGAAAGCTTCGCCTTTGCTTAGAGCTTGGCTAGCTCAACTGGACAGCAGAGGAGTAAAGCGGCGACATAAAATGGAAGCAATTTCCTTGAATAACATGTCAATGCTTTTCAACACTGAAAAAGGGCAAGAAGAAATTTCAGCAAAAGCTATTCTGTTTGCCATGGGTGGTGCTAGCTGGCGACGGCTTGGATCAGATGCTAGATGGCTTAAGTGGTTACCTAATGTTGAAAATGAAAAATTCAGTGCTTCAAATGTAGGTTTGAAAATAAATTGGAGTTCTCACATCAATAAATATTTTGGAGAACCCGTAAAGGCTATAGCGCTAAAAGCTGGAAAGATGAAATCACAGGGGGAGATTGTAATTACCCAGTCCGGTATAGAAGGTGGCGGAATATATTCATTGTCGCAAGCTATCAGAAAAGGTGAAAACGTTTTTATAGATCTTTTACCTAATTGGAGTGAAAAACGGCTAATTGATGCTCTCCAAAAACCCATTGGGAAAATAAGTTGGGCTAATTACTTTAGAAAAGTACTCCATTTATCTAATGTTAAACAGGCACTTTTAAGAGAGTTCCGTTCAGATTCTTTTTCTAAAGAACAACTATTGATCGATTTAAAATTATTAAAAATAAAACACGAAGGAACGGATGAGATAGATAAAGCAATATCCACAGCTGGCGGTGTACTTTTTGATCAATTAGACCAAAACCTAATGCTTTCAGAAAGGCCTGGTATTTTTTTTGCTGGAGAAATGCTGAATTGGGACGCCCCTACTGGAGGGTATTTAATTACTGCAGCTCTAGCTACTGGGCTTTGGTCAGCAAAAGGAATTGAAAATCTGCTTTTAAGCAACACTTTGAATTAGCCGCTTAACCGCAGGCCTATTATAACATAAATTTATGTAATCAGTAAAACTATTGTTTTCTGATGGGAATTTTGCCGACTTGGCCCAACTTCCGCAATGTGCTAAAATAATATCAGGAAGCGTAAACTCCTCTCCCATCAAAAATTTGCTTTTTTTCTCATCCATTATGCGATCAATGTTCCTTTCAAACTCCCATTTAAGGCTCGGCTTAATAGCATTAACCCGCCTTTCTTCAGGCAAGATAAAACTATGCCTAGCCGCACTCCAAAGGAGCATATCTACTTCATCAATCAATCTAAAAACCATCGCGTCCTGCCGTGCTCGCTCGACCGAACCTCTCGGAAAGCATAGTTTGCCATGCTTATCACCCAGATAGGATATTATTGCAGAGCTATCAGTTAAAATTTCCTCATCATCAAACAATATTGGAACTTTTCCTGATTTATTAAATTTTTTTACTTCACTGCTATGTGGCTTCAAAGGAATATGATCGTAGTTTTCATCTATTTCCTCCAGCATCCATAAAACACGAAAGGTACGGCTTTGTGGAATACCTAATATTTTATACACTCTTTTTTCCTTCTTCTTCGAGCAACAGAAAGCTTTATTCATCATTTATCATTTAAAATTAAACTCAAAATTAAATTTTTTGCAATTTGACAGTTTAGAATCGAACCTAATTATGCTAAATGTTGTGGAATGAATGTAGAAAAATACAAAATACAGCATGATCAACCTGTAATAAAACAATTAGATGAAGCTGCCATAAACCGCATCGCAGCAGGAGAGGTTATAGAGAGACCATCTTCGGCTGTTAAAGAACTTATCGAAAATTCTATTGACGCAGGATCAAAAAGCATTTTTGTTGATGTCGCTGATGGTGGTAAAACATTAATCCGTGTAACAGACGATGGTTGCGGAATGACACCTACTGACCTTCCTTTAGCTGTTTCTCGCCATGCCACATCAAAACTTAATAGTAACGATCTATTTAATATATCCACATTTGGGTTTAGAGGTGAGGCTCTTCCATCTTTAGGCGCCGTAAGCCGACTAAATATTAAAACAAAAGGTATGGAAACTGAAGCTGCCGAACTTTCAGTTGATGCTGGTCTAATATCTAAAATCAAGCCGGTTGCTTTAAACCGAGGGTCCGTAATTGAATTGAGAGATTTATTTTACGCTACTCCTGCAAGATTAAAGTTTTTAAGAACAGACCGTACTGAACTTCAAGAGATTAATAAAATAATTAAGAGTTTATCCATAGCTTACCCTTACATTAGCTTCAAACTAAGAGATATCAGCCATAATAAAGACCGTGTATTATTTGACACGATATCTGAATCGGGGTCACCTGACGTCGCTCTAAAGCAAAGAATTTCGAAGGTTCTCGACGCATCCTTTATAGAAAATTCTTGTGCAGTCGGAGCTGGACGTGAAAATTTAAAATTATCTGGATTTGCAGCTCTTCCCACTTTTTCGCGGGGTTCAACAAACCTTCAGCACATTTTCATAAATCAGCGGCCGGTAAAAGATAAAATACTTATTGGTGCCGTTAAAGCGGCCTACTCAGATTTTCTAGCAAAGGACCGATATCCAGCCGTTGTGTTATTTTTGGAGTGTAATCCTCATTTTGTTGATGTGAATGTTCACCCCTCCAAGCTGGAGGTACGCTTTAGAGAACCAGGCGTGGTGAGAGGATTAGTCATCTCTACTATTCGTCATTCATTAGCCGAAGCAGGCCACCGCGCATCTTCTACGATAGCAAACACAGCACTGGGCGCGATGAAAGAAAACAATTCGTTTTCTAAATCTCTATATCAGTCGAGCCTTAACAAAAACCGCTCAGGAAATCCTATTCCAGATAATATTTTTGGAAGTCAACAATTTGAAGTTTTAGAAACCCCTTCTGGTAGTTTTACTGACAATGACAGAAAAGACGAAGTATCTTTACAATTTCCACTTGGCACAGCTCGTGGGCAAGTTCACGAGAACTACATAATTGCCCAAACAGACGATAGTGTTGTCATCGTAGATCAACATGCAGCACATGAAAGACTGGTTTACGAAGAACTTAAAAAACAAACAGCGGCCAGTGGCGTTACTCGACAAGTGCTCTTAATTCCCGAAATTATAGAACTGTCAAACTCTGATATTACCAGCTTGATTACAGAGAAGGAGCAGCTTCTTAAATCTGGATTGGTACTTGAAGAATTCGGTGAAAACGCGATTATCGTACACGAAACCCCCGCACTTTTGGGGGATTTTAATGTTAAGTCGTTAATCCTTGATATATTGGATGAACTATCGAGCAGTGGAAACAGTAAAAAAATAGAAGAAGAAATAGCTTCGATATTAAGTCGAAAAGCTTGCCACGGATCAATCAGATCAGGCAGAAGATTAAATCAAGAAGAAATGAATGCTCTACTCAGGGAAATGGAGGTTACTCCTTACTCCGGTCAATGCAACCATGGCAGGCCGACCTATATTGAGCTAAAACTAAAAGATATTGAGAAATTGTTTGGAAGAACATGACGAACTTAAATCTCTCACCAATTCTGATAATATTAATTTTTAGCATAACCTTTTTGCTAATTTTAACATTATTTTTAATATTTCGCTCCCGACCTAATTCTACAAATTTACATAAGCCTATTATTGATAATCTAAACATCTTTGGTGAAAAAATTCAAAAGCTTAGTGAGGGTCAAGAGCGTCTCACAGGCGGATTACAAACTGTATCTGAAGCTCAAGCTAAAGCACAACTATCTATGATCAATATGATGGAGGAGAGACTGGCAAAAGTTCAAATTCAGATGACTGAGAACCTATCGCATTCTTCAAGAAGAACCGCACAATCACTTGGTGATCTCCAGCAACGCCTCACCACTATTGATAAGGCACAAGAAAAAATAACAAAATTATCAGGAGACGTGCTTAGTCTTCAAGATATTCTTTCAAATAAACAAACTCGAGGCGCTTTTGGTGAAATTCAACTAACAGATATAGTCTCCAAAGCGTTGCCCAGTGACGGCTTTCAATTACAAGCCACTTTATCCAACGGCAAAAGAGCCGATTGTTTAATAAAACTGCCTAATCCACCAGGACCAATCGTTGTAGATAGTAAATTTCCACTCGAAGCCTATGAGGCACTTCGAAACGCATCTTCTGAGACAGAAACATCATCCGCAGTTCGTTTATTCCGAACATCGGTTCGAAAGCATATAAAAGATATTTCTGAAAAATACATAATTGAAGGCGAGACTGCAGATGGAGCAATATTATTTTTACCTTCTGAAGCTGTTTATGCCGAGTTACACGCAAACTTTCCTGATATAGTAAGAGAAGGTTTTTCTGCTCGAGTTTGGATAGTTTCCCCTACCACATGCATGGCGACACTCAACACAATGCGCGCAATTCTTAAAGATGCACGTATGCGTGAACAAGCTGGTGCCATCAGAAACGAACTGACATTGCTATATCACGATGTAGATCGCCTTGGAGTAAGGGTCGAAAGTCTAGATCGTCACTTTAATCAAGCGGCAAAAGATATATCAGATATTAAAATTAGCTCAGATAAGGCTGGTCGTAGGGCAAAGCGATTAGACAACTTTGATTTTGAAGAGATATCAAACGAAAACTTGGAGAAAGTTATTAAACTTGACGAAGTCAAATAATTTTTAGGAAAATTTCAAGCAGCTGTTTGTGGTGAAAGAGCTAGTGGATCTGTCTTTAATTCTATAATCGCGGGTTTACCTGATGATCGAGCTCGTTCAAAAGTGGGCAAGAACTCCTCAGTTTTTGTTACTGTTTCACCAAAACCTCCATATGATTTTGCAAGCAATGCAAAATTAGGGTTCAACATGTCAGTGCCCGATATTCTTCCGGGATAGGTCCGCTCCTGATGCATTCTTATTGTTCCATAAACTCCATTATTTGAAATTATAACAATAATATTGGCGTTATATTGCATGGCAGTACCAAATTCTTGAATAGTCATTTGAGCACACCCATCTCCAGCCAAACAAACCACCTCGGTATTTGGACGTTCTAATTTAGCGCTTATGCCCGCGGGTATTCCATAGCCCATAGATCCAGAAGTTGGCGCTAATTGGGTTTTAAATGATTTATACTGAAAGTATCTGTGCAGCCAAGCAGCGTAATTTCCCGCACCATTTGTAACGATAGCGTCTTCTGCAAGTACATCATTTAATTGTAATATTATCTGCTCCATTTTTACTGCCCCAGGAGTTTCATAAGGCGCTCTCCAAGAGCGATAATCATTGCGAAGTTTTGTTAAGTCACTTCCTTTTTTCTCTGCGCTGGCTAAGGCTTCTTCCAAAAAATCAGAGCTATTGCAAGCCAGGGATATTTCAGGTGAATAAACTCGTCCTAACTCATTTGGATCTGGGTGAACGTGAACTAGAGGGTTCTCTGTATTTGGAACCTTTAACAAACTATATCCACCTGTTGTATTTTCACCCAACCGAGCCCCAATGCATAACAATAAGTCAGATGATTTGATGTATGCTTTTAATTGAGGGTTTATACCTAATCCTACATCACCCATATAATTAGGATGCCTATTATCAATGAAATCTTGACACCTAAACGAGGTACCTATTGGTAACGACATTCGTTCAGAAAATTTTTGTAAGTTTAAAGAAGCTTTCTTTGACCACTTTGATCCACCAACAATACAAAAAGGGCGCTTTGCTTCGGCTATTCTTCTAACAATTTTTTTTACCACATTAACATCTGCGCCCTGAGTCACCTCAACAACAGACTTTGCATCCAGCACCTCACAATTGGCTGCCAAGATATCTTCTGGGATTGCTAAAACGACTGGTCCAGGTCGCCCAGAGCAAGCAACACTAAAAGCTCGCGCAATATACTCTGGTATTCGATCTGCCCGGTCTATTTCTGCCACCCATTTCGCAAGTGGCTCAAACATTTTTCTATATTCTATTTCCTGAAATGCCTCCCGGTCACGCTGATCACTTGCTACTTGGCCAACTAAAAGAATTAATGGAGTGCTATCCTGAAACGCGACATGGATACCAGAGCAAGCATTAGTAGCTCCAGGGCCACGCGTTACGAAAGCCACCCCAGGCTTACCAGTTAGCTTCCCATAGGCCTCAGCCATCATAGATACGCCACCTTCGTGACGACCAACTATCGTTTCTATACCGCTTTCAAACAACCCATCTAGTGCAGCAAGATAACTTTCCCCTGGAATACAAAAAACACGTTTAACGCCTTGAATTCTAAGTTGGTCAATAAGAACTTTTCCACCGTGTCGCATAAAATATTCAATTCAAGCCTTTAAGGTTAAAAAAATTTAATGCGTCCAAGAACCACGACGATTAGTTGCAAAGTTTTCACCGTATCCACCTGTACGAACGTTAAACTTTCTTCTCTTAGGATCAGTCACTTGAGCATCAATTCCGTTTTCTTCAGCATAATCAATAGCTGCTTGCTTAGATTCAAAAGTTAAGGTTACCTGTGATTGAGTGTCACCAGAGGATGTCCAACCCATTAAAGGGTCAATTTCGCTTGTGCTCTCTGGCATAAATTCCAAAATCCATGACTTAGTTTTAGCGAGGCCCGAAGACATAGCCGTTTTAGAAGGTTTATAAATTCGTGCGCGCATGGACAGACTCCCTCGATCGACCTATATATGCCAGTAAACCATATCACTGTTCAAGGGATAAGAAGCACCCTTTTGACAGCGAAAAAAGAATTACATTTAAAGCGGATTTATTTTGCAAGACAAATCAGAAACTCCAACAGAACTCCCGGCCAATCGCGAAAAGTTGGAAGGTGGCAAAAAATTTGTTTTACATACGGATTTTACTCCAGCCGGTGACCAACCCAGTGCCATAGAGGAGCTGGTGAATGGAATACAAGAAAACGAGCAAAATCAAGTACTCTTGGGGGCTACTGGAACCGGCAAAACATTTACTATGGCACATATAATCGAGAAGACACAAAAACCAGCAATTATATTGGCACCAAACAAAACACTAGCGGCTCAGTTATATGGAGAATTCAAAGGTTTTTTTCCTGAAAATGCAGTAGAATATTTTGTAAGCTATTACGATTACTATCAGCCGGAAGCTTATGTACCCAGATCAGACACCTTTATAGAAAAAGAGAGCCAGATAAATGAGCAAATTGATCGCATGCGCCACTCAGCAACTCGAGCACTTATGGAAAGAGACGATGTAGTTATCGTTGCCTCAGTTTCATGTATTTACGGTATCGGATCAGTGGAAACCTATGGTGCGATGACCCAAGATCTCGCATCTGGGCAATCTTATGATCAACGGCAAATTATGGCTGATTTAGTGGCACAACAGTATCGTCGAAATGACCAAGCCTTTCAAAGGGGTACTTTTAGAGTTAGAGGCGATGTTTTAGAAGTTTTCCCAGCACACCTCGAAGATCGCGCCTGGAGGCTTTCTTTTTTTGGAGAAGAACTAGAAGATATATTTGAATTTGATCCACTCACTGGAGAAAAAACTGACAATTTAGAACGAATTCGCGTTTATGCTAATTCGCACTACGTGACCCCAAAACCCACAATGAAACAGGCAATAATTGGCATAAAAAAGGAGCTTCGTCAAAGATTAGACAATTTAGTTTTAGAAGGAAAATTGCTTGAGGCACAAAGGCTCGAACAACGAACAAATTTTGATATTGAAATGCTAGAAGCTACGGGAGTCTGTAACGGAATTGAGAATTATTCTAGATATCTCACTGGCAGGGCCCCAGGAGAACCACCACCCACCCTATTTGAATTTATACCAGACAACGCAATTGTTTTCGCCGATGAAAGTCATGTTAGCATACCTCAGATTGGTGGAATGTACCGAGGGGATTACCGCAGAAAATTTACGCTGGCAGAACATGGGTTCCGCCTACCTTCTTGTATGGATAACCGACCACTTAAATTTGAAGAATGGGATGCTATGCGTCCCCAATCAGTTTATGTCTCAGCCACCCCTAGTGGCTGGGAATTAGAGCAAACGGGTGGTGTGTTTACTGAACAAGTAATAAGGCCTACTGGGCTTTTAGACCCAGAAATCGAAATTCGACCCGTAGAAATGCAAGTGGACGACCTACTAGATGAGGTCAAAAAAATGGCCCAAAACGGTTTTAGAACACTGGTTACAACTCTAACAAAAAGAATGGCAGAAGATCTTACCGAGTATTTGAATGAGCAAGGTGTAAGAGTTCGCTATATGCACTCCGATATCGATACTATTGAACGGATCGAAATACTCAGAGATTTAAGATTAGGCGCTTTTGATGTATTGGTCGGCATCAACCTCTTAAGGGAAGGCCTAGATATACCGGAATGTGGATTAGTGGCCATTTTGGATGCTGATAAAGAAGGGTTTCTACGATCCGAGACTTCGCTTATTCAAACAATTGGCAGAGCCGCACGAAATGAAAAGGGCAGAGTAATAATGTACGCCGATCGTATTACTGGCTCGATGGAGCGAGCAATAGCGGAAACCGACAGACGGCGTATAAAACAAGCTAAGTACAACGAAGAAAACGGCATTACCCCTGAAACCATTAAGAAAAATGTCGATGACATTCTGTCCGGTCTTTATAAAGGTGACACAGATCAGTCCAGGGTAACAGCGACAGTAGAAAAACAAATTGCTGGGGCCAATCTCCAAACCGTTCTTGAAGGTATGCGTACGGACATGCGGAAAGCTGCTGAGAATTTGGAGTTTGAGGAGGCCGCAAAGCTGAGAGATGAAATCCAAAGATTAGAGGCAGTAGACTTGGCTGTGGCCGATGATCCTTTGGCCAGGCAAAGCGCTATAGAGGCGATTTCAAAGACAAACACCTCAAGATCAACTGCTGGACGAGGAGGAACACGCGCATATAGAGGAAAAAGCAAACCTAAAATTAATTAAAATTTCCCAAACTATTTTTTTTAAAAGCCCTTAGAACTAGTAATATTTAAATATTTTATGCAGAAAAGTCACTTGCCTCAACAATACTTACGCCGGATATTTTCCATATTCCGGATATATTTGTCATAAAATACTTTAACAAAAACAATTCAGCTTTTTTATCCGTAATACGCACAGTTTGAGAGTACCCTTGGGGCGTTTCCTCCAATTTTAAAAATTGAAAATTATCATAACGCCACACCATTGGATAACCTTTTTTTACCATGGTAGAGAAGTTTTCAACCGAACCAAAAATATCCTTAATTCCTGGGCTAGCGTGTGTGAAAGCTTCGGAAAAATCATCCACAGCAAATGCTTTAAGTTGATTAGAAATAGTATCTTGAATGTCAGATTTCTCATCTGCAACTAATGTTGTGGAAATAAAAATAAAAATAACGGCTATTAATTTGAACATAATTCCCTCCAGCTTAAAAAAAAATTAGGTCCAAAATTTAATTCGTCAATCTTTTACGAACATACCATCTAAAGCGTTATCAATAAGCCGCACTGTTTCTTCAATACCATAAAGTGCTATAAAACCGCCAAACCTAGGGCCTTGGCTCGCACCTAAAAGTACCTCATATAAAGCTTTAAACCAATCTCTTAGTGGATCAAATTTCTCACGCCCACAGGAAAAGACAATGGATTGGAGTTCTTCGGCATCCCTATTACCATTAAAATCAACCAACATATCTCGCAAATCTGTTAGAGCTTCCCGCTCAATAGAATTGGGTAATCTGTACACTTTCTCTGGCTTCACAAAGTCATTGTAGTAACTAATTGCAGAAGAAACGGCTTGGTCGAGCTGAGGGTTGTTCTCAGGAGAAGCATCTTGTGCATATCTTTTAATAAATCCCCAAAGCTGCTCCTTATCTTCAGCATTAGCTACAGCAGCAAGATTTAATAACATACTAAATGGAACAACCATATCAGACTTAGGTGCGTTAATCCCGTGGATATGAAAAATTGGGTTTGTCGCCTTAGACTTCAAATCTTGTTTCTCGTATGCCCTTAATTGCTGGTGATATTCGTCAACAGCTTTAGGAATAACGTCAAAGTGCAATCTCTTAGCCGTTTTTGGTTTCTGATACATAAAGTAACTCAAACTTTCAGGACTTGCGTAAGTTAACCATTCGTCTATCGAAATCCCATTCCCAGAGGACTTTGAAATCTTTTGCCCTTGATCGTCTAAAAATAATTCATACGTAAAATGTTCAGGTGGTTTTTGTCCTAGTATTTTGCAAATCCGGTCATAAATCGGCGTATTGGTAGAGTGGTCTTTTCCATACATCTCAAAATCCACCCCCAGAGCAGCCCAACGCGCACCAAAATCTGGCTTCCACTGAAATTTGACATTACCGCCAGTCACCGGCAGGGTCCAAGGTTTTCCATCTTCATCATCGAAGGAGATAGTGTAGTTTTTTACATCAACATTTTTTATAGGAACGTACAAAACGCGGCCTGTTTCAGGATGAATTGGCAGAAAAATAGAATATGTTTTTTTTCTTTCTTCGCGCAAAGATTTTAACATTACCTGCATTATTTCATCATACTGTTCGACAGCACGCTTCAGTATTTGATCAAACTTTCCAGATTTGTAAAACTCGGTTGCTGAGTAAAACTCATATTCAAATCCAAAGGTATCAAGAAACCTTCTTAACATCGCATTATTGTGACCACCAAAACTTTCAAATTTACCAAAAGGATCAGGAACAGAAGTTAGGGGTTTTTGAATGTGTTCACTTAAAGCTTCCTGATTTGGAACGTTATTAGGAATTTTTCTCATTCCATCCAAATCATCTGAGAAACAAATTAATTTAGCAGGAATATCGCTGATCTCTCGAAAAGCCCTCATTATCATAGTTGTTCGCGCCACTTCCCCGAATGTTCCAATGTGCGGTAATCCTGAAGGACCATAGCCAGTTTCAAATAATACATAGCCTTTTTCTGGTGGAGTTTTTTCGTAACGCTTTAGAATACGACGCGCCTCATCAAATGGCCAAGCCTTTGAAACCATACCTGTTTCGCGCATTTCTGACATTTAAATCTCCAAGGAATCGTTTTCTATTTGTTTTACGAAAACCCATGCTTACTATTGCTACAAATCAAATAGGTCAATATTCTCGAATTAAGCTGTTTCAAAGGAGACGCAAAATGTCCAGAGAAGTAACACCAATTTTAACAGCACAAGATTGCATAGTGGCAATGATGATGGCAATAGCTATATCGGACAACAACATTAGAACTGCGGAATTGGTTAAAATTCAATCTGCTGTAAACAATCTACCTATTTTTGCTGAATACGATATAGATAGACTAAATATAATTTCTCAAACCGTTTTTGATCTCTTTGAACAAGAGGATGGCTTGGATGCTTTGTTTGGTCTGGTGAGAAATCATCTACCATCTGAACTAAACGAGACAGTTTATGCTTTGTGTTGTGATGTAGCAGCAGCAGACGGATTAATCTTTGAACCCGAATTAAGATTACTTGAAGAAATAAGATATGAACTTAGCATAGACCGACTTCATGCAGCCGCGATCGAAAGAGGCTCAAGAGCTAGACACATGACAATCAGCAAGTAAATTTATTTCAAGAAGTAGATTTTTTTCGAATTTCTGAGCTCGAAACCTTCATCAGAGGCATATTTGAGAAGCACCACCTGGGAGAAGCGCAGTAAGGAAGAAGCCTCCCTTCATTTGCTGGTAGTTTGTAACTTTTATAAATTCTTGCAACTTTTGAATTTAAGCCTGTTTGACGAAATTGCGGTCGAGCAAGAACACCAATTGGAAAGTGTTCAATAATCCACCTCCAGTTTTTCCACAAATGAAATTGCGCCAAGTTGTCAGAGCCCATTAGCCAGACAAATTTAGTTTTAGGGTACTTCAAGGAGAAGAAATCTAATGTTTCCCAAGAATATTGTGCACCAATTTCAGTTTCGACCTTAGATATTATAATATTGGGATTATGGCTAATTTTTTGAGCATGCCGCAATCTAATTTGTATTGGCGCAGGAGCCATGTTCTTCAGAGGGTTTCTGGGGCTGATAAGCCAAATCACTTTGTCCAAATTAAATTGTCTTATAGCTTGAAGCGAAAAATGGACATGACCCAAATGCGGCGGATCAAATGATCCGCCAAATAATCCTATTTTTCTTCCATCCAAAAACATTAAATCAAAAATTCCTTTAATAGTATTCTCTATATTTAGATTATTAACAGTTTTCTACACGTTTGGTTCTTCAATAGTTTTCTTACCAAAGCAAATCATTCATTTTTATTCTAAGACTAAACGATTGCTCATCAACTAATGAAAGCGTATTCTCTTATGAGGTTGTTTAAAGTGGAGTAAATAATGGCGGCTTATCAATACGTTTATCATATGCAAGGTGTTTCAAAAACTTATCCAGGTGGAAAAAAATGTTTTGAAAATGTACACTTAAGTTTTTTACCTGGCGTTAAGATAGGCGTAGTTGGAGTTAACGGAGCCGGTAAATCAACATTGATGAAAATAATGGCTGGCTTAGATACAGATTTTTCTGGTGAAGCGTGGTCGGCTGAGGGTGCAAAAGTAGGCTATTTGCCCCAGGAACCTGAATTAGACTCATCAAAAAATGTCCGTGAAAACGTAATGTTAGGCGTAACCGCAAAAAAAGAAATTCTCGATCGTTATAACGATTTAGCTATGAATTATTCTGATGAAACAGCGGATGAAATGGCAAAACTTCAGGATCAAATAGATGCTGAAAATTTATGGGATTTGGATAGCCAAATTGACGTTAGTATGGAGGCTCTACGCTGCCCTCCCGACGATGCCGATGTAACAACTCTCTCTGGCGGTGAAAAACGCCGAGTTGCACTGTGCAAACTTCTGCTTGAAGCACCAGAGATGCTGTTACTTGACGAACCGACAAATCATTTAGATGCGGAGACTATAGCTTGGTTACAGCAACACTTGATAAACTATAAAGGGACAATCTTAATTGTAACACATGACAGATATTTCCTGGATGACATCACTGGTTGGATCTTGGAGTTAGATCGCGGTAGCGGAATTCCTTATGAGGGAAATTATTCAAACTGGTTAGAACAAAAAGCTAAAAGATTGGCACAAGAGTCGCGAGAGGACAAAACACGCCAAAAAACATTAGAACGTGAGTTGGAATGGATGCGTCAGGGCCAAAAAGCACGCCAAGCTAAACAAAAGGCTCGGATCAATGCTTACAATGACTTAGCAACGCAATCGGAACGTGAAAAAATATCAAGAGCCCAAATTGTTATTCCAAATGGACCAAGATTGGGTGGAAAAGTAATCGAAGTTGAAAATTTAAATAAAGCAATGGGAGATAAACTTCTGATTGAAGGCCTCAATTTTAGTCTGCCACCAGGAGGTATAGTTGGCGTAATTGGGCCAAACGGCGCAGGCAAATCAACACTATTTAAAGTTCTCACTGGGCAGGAACGCGAAGATTCTGGCTCTGTTACCTATGGTGACACAGTTCAACTATCTTACGTAGACCAATCTAGAGACGACTTAAAAGACGGTGAAACTGTTTGGGAAGCGGTTTCAGGCGGAGCCGAAGTAATTGAATTGGGTGATGCACAAGTGAATTCGCGCGCCTATTGTTCATCGTTTAACTT
>ENA-ORDR01000921-ORDR01000921.1-marine-metagenome-genome-assembly--contig:-NODE-921-length-14346-cov-4.127479_pt1 | contig 14346 bp, 16 predicted proteins | sample MGYA00240993_ERZ508538 | MGnify/ENA primary metagenome ERZ508538 (study PRJEB26207, sample SAMN05421999) | marine metagenome | isolation source: Monterey Bay, California, USA | place: USA:Monterey Bay... | reverse complement strand
ACGAATAATTTGGATTTACATTCGCAGATATTGTTACTGCTCTTTGTCTATCGTATCTTGCTAGTACTTTTGCAGACCCTTCTTCTTTTAAATCAACTAAGTTTGATAGTGAGATTAATTCACCAGTTATGCTAGATCTTACAAATAGCTTGCTCAAACTATCTTTATCTTTTCTATCAACAAGATATTGCTGAAGAATAATTGGATATTCTTTACCTAATTTATTAAATGTAGTAACTCTTTTACCACCATATAAAGTTTCTAATGTCTGACCAATAGATCTAGTCGATATTCCTAAATCTTTAGCTTTATTTTTATTTATAACTAATTTTACTTCTGGTTTATTCCTATTAAAATCTGACTCAATTCTTGATAATCCTCTATTTCTTCTAAGTTTACTTATAACTTCTTTTTGAATACCTTCTAATTCTTCGTAGGTACTTCCTAAAATTACCATTTGAACTGGTTTATTATAATTAGAAACTCGTATTCCTTGAGGTGAAATTGGAAAAGCTAGAGTTTGAGGTACAGTTACTATCTTGCCTATAGCTTGTCTCATGATTGTCATTGCATCTTTATCTCGTTTTTTCCAATCATCTAGTAAAGCAATTATAATAAAACTATTAAATGAATTTGCAGAGCTTCCAAAACCCGGAACTCTCATGATGAATCTATTATAAGGACTATCTTCAGCCTGTAGCAATGGAAGCAATCTCTTTTCTACATCTTGTGCTTTTTGTTGTGTATAATCAAACGAACTCCCTTCATCCGTAAAACCAATAACTAAATAAACACCCCTATCTTCTTTTGGAAGAAGCTCTTTTGTTGTGTACATAAATAAGGCCACAGATCCAGCTATAATTAAAAAAATAAAAGTTATTATCGTTTTCTTTTTATTAATCCAATAGTTTAATGTTTCTTTGTAAAAATTAGAAAAACCCTGAAAAAAAATATTAAATTTTTTTACAAAAAATCCAGAACTAGCCTTTTTATCTAAAAATTTGCTCGCAAGCATTGGTGACAAAGTTAAAGCAACAAATGATGATACAACAATTGAAAAAGATAAAGCTATAGCAGTCTCTCTAAATAAAGTTCCTGATATTCCTTTAATAAAAATCAATGGAATAAAAACAGCAAGTAAAATTAAAGTTGTTGCAACAATTGCAAAGGTAATTTGTTTAGACCCTTTATATGCAGCAACTAATGGATTTTCTCCATTTTCTATTCTTCTATATATTGCATCTGTCATAATAACAGAGTCATCAGTAATAATTCCAATTGCGAGTATAAAACTTAGCAGCACAAAAATATTTATTGATAAATCAAATAAATAAATACCTAAAAATGATGCAATTAAGCTAACCGGTAGAGCAACAGCAGGAACTATTACTGCTTTAATATTACCTAAAAATAAATAAATTATTATTACAACCAAAACAAATGCAATTGCTAGAGTTTTATAAACTTCATCAATTGCTGCCTTAACATATGTGGCTCTATTAAATGAAACTTCTAACTTGAGACCTTCTGGTAAAGTTTTTCTAACTTCAACAATTTTTTTTTGGATTTCTTTTGATAGCTCAACTGTTGAGGCACCACTTTTTGCATAAATCCCAATACCAACTGTTTTTTGATTTAAATTATTTTTACTTTGAGCTTTAAATAATGTTTTTTCAGAAACAGGACCTAATTCTACATTTGCAACATCTGATAATCTTACTATTTTATCTTTTGTTCTTTTAATAGGTAAAAACTTTAATTCATCAATGTTGTTATAGGATTTATCTAAATTGATTGTTAAATCTATATTATCTGCTTCTAAAGTTCCTGCAGGCAGACTTATATTTTCATTTCTAAGTGCATTTTCTACTTCCTGAATAGTCATATCATTTGCAGCTAACTTAATAGGATCAATCCAAACTCTAACACTAAGCTCTCTAAGTCCTCCAAGTAGGATTCTTCCAACATTTTTTACACTTGAGAAAGAATCTACCAAATATCTATCTGCATAATCACCAAGCTCTAAATCTGACCATGTTGAAGATGAAACAGAAAGCCACATTGTTGTGGTAAAACCAGCTGCTTGTTTTAATATCTGTGGTGCATCAGCTTCAGAAGGAAGATTATCGACTACTCTAGCCACTCTTTCTCTTATATCATTTGCGGCATCATCAAGCTCAATATCTGTATCAAACTCGATGTTAATACTACTTCTTCCGTTTTCAGACTTAGAGTCGATATTCTTAATTCCTTCTGCTCCTCCAATAACATCTTCGATAACTTGAGTTATCTCTTGATCTACAATTGGAGCTGATGCAGATTTATAATCAACTTTAACCTGAACCACAGGTGGCTGTAAACCATCAGGTAGCTCTCTTACCGGTAGTTCAGAATAAACAAATAAACCAAATACAATAAGTATTAAAGATAGAACCCAAGCTACTACAGGTCGTTTTATGCTTACTTCGGTGATGTACATTTATTTATTTTTTCTCTGTCTCAGATTTTTTAAATGGGTTTAATTTTTTTAACCAATCAAACTTACTTTTTTTCTGCTCTGTTTTAGCTGGTTTACCTTTTTTCTTCCAACTTGATGACTTTGGTTTTGAACCATATTTAATTGGTTTTATTTTTCCATTAGGTCTTGTTTTTTTTAGACCTTCAGCAACTACTGTGTCACCATCTTCAAGACCAGATTTGATTTCTACAATTCCTTTTTTTCTTAAGCCAATTTCTACTGCTACTTTTTTTACAGTATTTTCTTTGTCTACTTTATATACATAAACATTATCACCCTCCATTAGCAAACTAGTATCAAGAATGCTTAACGAGTTTCTCTCATTATAGTTAATAGAGATCTCTAATAGTGATCCAGATAAAAGTTCATTGTCAGGGTTATCAAGTTTAATTCTAACTGGTAGAGATCTTTTATTTGTGTCAATTCTGCTTGCAGTAGATTCTACAGTTCCAGAGTATTTTTTAAGAGCATTTCCAGAAAATTTTATATTTACGTTTTGACCTTTTTTTACATATGGCGCAAACGTTTCAGGTATATCTACATCAACAAATAGAACTGAAGTATCTTCTAAATTTAGTATAATTGAACTCTTTGATACATCTATATCATTAGAAAAATCTCGTTTACCAATAATTCCATCGAAAGGAGTAGTTATGTTTCTATTCTTTAATTTTGCAATTACATCTCCTGTTTTAACTTTTGTATTAAATTTTATGGGTTCTAATATTTCATATTTTTCAATATTAAAGGATTTAATTTGCACTGGAACAGCAGTACCAAATGTTTCGATAGTGTTTTGAAATAATTTTTGTTCAACTACTTTAACGATTATTCCTGGAGGAGGTCTTTTACTAAATTTTTTTTTAAAATGATTACCAATCATTGTTCTAGCAATGATTACAGCCGCAATGATAAAAAAGAAGATAAGTACTATGGATGTAATTTTTGTTGATCTTTTCATATTTTAATTTTTTCCATACTCAGACCATGAGCCATCGTATATTGTCGGCATATATTTATCATTTATTAATGAATATGCTAGAGCCAATACACTTGCGGTAACTCCTGAACCACATGAAAATACTAGATTTTTAGTATGGTCAAAATTTATGGACTCAAATTTTTCCATTATTTTATCTTTATTAATAAATGTATGGTCCTCATTAATTAATTCTCCAAAAGGTAAGCAAAAAGAATTTTTAATTGATCCGCTCCTTAGGCCTTTTCGAGGTTCTGCAACTTTTCCTTCAAATCTTTCTTTGCTTCTTGCGTCTACAATATTAAATTCATTTTTCATAATATTTTCATCTATTTCTTTTTTATTTTTTACTAATTCTTTTTTTTCTAAAGCTTTATAATTAGATTCTTTAATTGAGATTGAATTATTATCTATTGATTTATTTTCTTTCTTCCATTTTTTTAATCCTCCATCTAATACATGAACCAAACTTGGATTATGACCAAAAAAAATTAAATTGTACCAACATCTACAAGAACTGATTACATCTGAATTATCATAAATTACTATTTCATCATTATTATTTATTCCCATTTCACTCATAATTTTTTCCCATGAATTAAGGTCAGTTAACATGTGAGGCAAATCTGTATTTTGGTTTGAGTTTTTGTCTAAATCAAAAAAAATAGCATTTTTAATACGCTCTTTTTGATACTCATTAAAACCATTCCTCTTAGTTTGGGGCATATGCCAAGAACAATCAATTATTTTTACTTTATCAATATTTTCTTGTAACCAATTTGTATCTACCAATGACATTTATCTCTTCTCTAAATATTTTTGATGATATTCTTCTGCTGGACAATAATTTTTAACTAAAGAAATTTTTGTTACAATCTTACCTAAAAATTTCTTATTTTCATCATTAGTTATTTTTTCTGCGATTTGTTTTTGCTGTTCATTTGTATAAAAAATTTCACTTCTATATTGGGTTCCAAAATCAGGTCCTTGTGAGTTGAGTGTTGTAGGATCATGTATTTCATAAAAAAACTTAATAATTTTTTCATAAGAAATTAATTCAGGGTCAAATTCTAATTTAACTACTTCAGCATGATTTGTTGATCCTGTGCAGACTTCTTTATAATTAGTTTCACTACTGTTGCCTCCGCAATAACCTACTTCAGTCTTTAGAATACCATCAAGTTTACTAAATTTTACTTCTGGTCCCCAAAAACATCCCAATGCTAAAATTGCTATTTCCATTGCTTATCCTTTAATTTAATCTACAAATTATTCATATGCTTACTAAAAATCAATTAGGCTTTTTGTACATGTTTATGTCTGTATGTGCATTTTCTTTAATGGATTTAATAGTTAAGTGGTCAGAAGATTATCCTTTGGGACAAGTATTATTTTTTAGAGGTTTTTTTGGTGTAGTTATATATTTTTTTATAATGCCAAGAGAAAGGATTAAAAATTTTTATTACACTAAGAGAGCGGGATTACACCTTTTAAGATGTTTATCGGGGTTGATAGCTTTAATTGCGATATTTATTGCATTGAGAAAATTACCACTAGCTACAGTGGTCAGTATTTCTTTTGCAGCACCTATATTTACCACCATCTTCTCAATATTCTTATTAAATGAAAAAGTAGGATTCTACAGATGGCTTGCTGTATCAATTGGTTTTATAGGAATTATTATTATAACTGAACCTGGTTTTGATGATTTAAATATATATTATTTATTCCCAATTATTTTTTGTTTAGGATTATCCTATGTTGCTATTACAATTAGACAACTATCTACGACTGAACCAGTTTGGCTTATAGCTCTTAATTTTTCAATAGTTATTACATTAGCAAGTTTATTTACAATTCCATTTGGATGGGTGATGCCAAATGTAAAAGATTTAGCTTTATTATGTATGATTGGATTTTTTGGAGGTTTTGCAAATTTATGGCTCAGTCAATCCTTCAAATTATCTGAAGTATCACTCGTGTCTCCATTAAAATATTTGGCATTAATTTTTGGAATATTCTTTGGCTATTTAATTTGGGATGAGATTCCTACAATTAGAACATTATTGGGTGCGTTATTAGTTATTGCCTCATCTTTAATTATTCTTAGAAGAGAGATTTATCACAAAAAAGAAATACCATCAAATATCAGACATGAGTAAAATGCCAAAATATTGGATAAAAGCAAAAAAAAATTTATCTAGCAAAGATAGGGTAATGGCAGCTTTGATTAAAAAATATAAATCTCCTACTGAAAAAATTCTTACAACAAGAAAAGATATTTTCTTTTCTTTATGCAAAAGTATTATTGGTCAACAAATTAGTGTTGTGGCTGCTAATTCAGTTTTTTTAAGATTTAAAAAAAAATGTAGTAATAAAATTAATGCAAAAGTAGTAAGTGATTTATCATTTGCACAATTAAAGTCATGCGGTTTAAGTAAACAAAAGGTAAAAGGAATTCAAAGTTTGGCTAAACAAATTTTAGACAAAACTTTCAACCCAAGACTAATACCTAACATGTCGGATGAGGAAGCGATTTTGTATCTTTCACAGTTAAGACAAATTGGTAGATGGTCTGCAGAAATGATTTTATTATTTACATATAATCGTTCTAATATTTGGCCAATTCAAGATATTGGTTTACTTAGAGCAATATCTAAAAATTATAATAAAAATTATTTGCCTCCAGAAAAATTTGTTAGTTTATTGAAAAAAAGGTTTTCACCGTACTGTTCGGTTGCAACTTGGTATTTGTGGAGAAGTATAGATCCTGAGCCTATTCAGTACTAAATCCCTCAATCACCTGCATATGTCTAACTGTTGTATCTTTTGCAATATTCCATCCAGCTAAATATTCTTTACTATTATGACACTCTAAAGCTTTTTCATAACTTGGAAACTCCCATACAACTGTTCTTACAAAATCATCTCCATCAAATGTTTTATATTTTCCACCTCTAACAAGTGGTACTCCTCCAAAGCTTTTAATTATTGGTGTCACAACTTCTGCATATTTTTTTAAATTATCTTGATTTTCAACTTTTAAATATAAACTGATCCAATAGCTTTTCATGATTTCTCCCTTTTAAAATATTTTAGTTATGATAATAAAATTTATGGCAGATAAATTAATTATCACTTTTGATGAGTATAACAAAATTGTTGAGAAATTAGCAATTGAGATCCATAAAGAATACAAGCCAACAGTTTTGGTGGGAATAATGAGAGGTGCAGCACCAATATTAGATATCCTCTCAAGAATTTTAAAATTACCAATAGCCTATATTGTTATTCAAAGTTACTCAGGAGAAGGCATGGAGGATAAACAGGGGCAACTAATGTTTGCAAGAGAGATAAGTTCTTTAGCAGAAAACAAAGACTATAATAAAGTACTTTTGGTTGATGATCTTTCAGACACAGGTTTAACTCTAAATAAAAGTATAGAGTGGTTAAAAAACTATGGTCCGACAAAAGATTATATTAAAGAAGTTAAAACAGCTTGTTTGTGGAAAAAGAAATCTTCAACTTTTGAACCAGATTTTTGCCCAGTAAGATTGGATACAGATCCATGGATTGTTCAACCAACCGAACATTATGAAGAGTTATCTATAGAAGAGATTATTAAAAGAAATTAATAGATAGGGCTAGTTTAAACTAGCCCTATAAATTTTATTTTAAGCAACTGCAAAACTTATCACACTTAATATTGCAATAATAAATATTGCTGGTGAAGTAGTGGAAAACTTACCAGTAAATAATTTAATTAAAGCATAAGATACAAACGCTAAAGCAATACCGTTACTAATGCTGTATGTCAAAGGCATCGCAATCATTGCAAGAATCGCAGGAGCAGACTCAGCAATATCATCCCATTCTATATCTGTAATATTTCTTACGAAAAGAACAGAAACAAAAAGTAAAGCCGCACCATCAATTTGCTTTGGTAAACTTGTTGCAAGTGGAGCGAAGAAGATACACGCTAAGAACAATAAACCAATCACTAGTGATGTCATTCCAGTTTTTCCTCCAGCTTTTACACCAGCACCAGACTCTACATAACTTGTAACGGTTGTGGTTCCCATCATTGCACCAGCAACTGAACCTACACTGTCAGCTAACATAGCTTTATTGATATCTTTAACTTTACCTTGTTTATCAACTTTGCCAGCAACGTTAGCAACAGAAGTTAAAGTTCCAGCTGTATCAAAGAAGTCTATAAATAATAAAGTAAATATTACTGTAGACATTCCAGCAGTCATTGCAGCAGATAAATCAAAATCAAAAAGGTATGTCATTGGGGGAGGAGAACTAGCAATACCATTAAAGTTCGCAAGTCCAGCAGCCCAGGCAATAATACTAAATACTAAAATTCCTATAATAATATTTCCCTTTATATTCATTTTCTCCATTACAATTATCGCAATAAATGTTGCGCAACCTAGTAGTACTAATGGGTTACTAAGATCACCTAGTCTTACAAGCGTGACTGGATCATCAACAACAACTTCCATTATTTGTAATCCAATAATTGCTAAGAATAATCCAATACCTGCTCCTATTCCTAACTTAAGACTTCTTGGAATTGAGTTTATTAACCAAGCTCTAATAGGCGTAAGAGATATAATTAAAAACAATACACCAGCAACCAATACTGCACCTAAAGCTTCTTGAGGTGTGTATCCCATCCCAGCACAAACTCCAAAAGCAACAAAAGCGTTAATTCCCATTCCAGGTGCAAGTCCAATTGGCCAAGTTTTTCCATAAAAAGCCATTATAAAACATGCAAGTGCTGTTGCTAATATTGTTGCGGTATATACTGCGCCGAAATCAAAGAAACCTTTTTCGGGTCCGGCAAATTCTCCCGATAAGATAAATGGATTTAAAAACATTATGTAAGCCATAGTTAAGAACGTTGTAGTTCCAGCTATTACTTCTGTTTTAAAATCTGTTTTGTGTTTTTTATAATTGAAATAATTTTCAAGCATTTGTCCTCCTAATAATTGGTTGATATTTGATTCTTTTTCAAAATTCCCTTTTAAACTGTTGTTTATTCACAAATTTCAACTCAGAAGTTTATAATTATGCCATAATTCAAAGTTATTATTAAATTATGAAAATATTTAAAATATTTTTAATTACATCTATTACATTTTTTATGTTCGTAGGTTGTCAAACTATTAAAGAGAAAACGGACAGAATAGTTGAAAAAGAAAATGAAAAACTAAGCAAGTATATAAACAAACCTGCCAGCACTTTACAAATGGATTTAGGAAAACCTGATGAAGATTTTAAAAATGCAAAAGGAAATTCTGAATTAATATACAATACTAAAAAATACGGAATTCCTTGTGAGAGAAGATTTGAAATTAATCCTAAAAATATTGTAATTGGATTTGTATCTAACGGTTGTTTTTAAAAATGTACTTGCGAGGAATTAATCCCCGCAAGTAAGGTAAACTTATTTAATTTCTATAAGTTTTTTCTTTTTATGTTCTGGGATAATTCTTTCACAAGATATTGTTAAAAGACCATCTTTAAGTTCAGCACTATTTACTTTTACATCATCAGCAATAGTGAATGATCTTGCAAATTGTCTTTGAGAAATACCTTTATGAATTATTTCTCCATTTACATTGTTGTCTTCAGATTTATTAACTTGTTTTGTTCTTACGGTTAATAAATTATCTTCAAACTCAACCTCAACATCATTTTTATTAAAACCAGCTAGAGCAACTTCTATAGCATAGTTGTCCTTTCCAGTTTTTCTAATGTTGTAAGGCGGATAATTTGACTGCATTGTCAAATTTCCATTTCCAAGCATATTTTCAAATTGATCAAACATGTCGTCAAAACCAATTGAAAAAGGTCTTAGAGAGTTAAATATAGATAGATCCTTACTTGTCATAATATTCTCCTTTTTAGTTAAGCAAGTTTATTTATGTAAGCCCCATTAGGCGACTTACTTAAGATATGTAAGAACTAGTTTAAATTTTTCAAGATAGAAAATATTAAATTTTATTAGATATTTTTAAAGCAAAGGAATAATCAACTGCAATTTCTTCAATAGCGCCATCTCTACCAGATTTTCCACCATGACCCGCATTCATTTCTGTTTTTAAAAGAAGTAAATTATTATCAGTTTTATAGTCACGTAATTTAGCAGTAAATTTTGCAGGCTCATCAAACAAAACTCTATTATCACTTAAACTAGTAGTGATTAACATATGAGGATAATCCATTTTCTTAATATTATTATATGGAGCGTAAGAGAATATATAATCAAAATGTTCTTTCTTATCTTTAGCGTTGCCAAATTCATCAAATTCTCCAACGGTCAAAGGAAGGGAATGATCTAAATTTGTAGTTAACGAGTCCACGAACGGGACAGCCATAATAATTCCTAAAAATAATTCTGGGGCTTGATTGACAACTGCACCCATTAACAAACCTCCTGCAGATCCACCCATTCCAATTATTTTTCCTTTTGAGGAGTATTTGTGGTGAATTAAGTATTTGGCAGCAAAAATATAGTCTTCAAATGTATTTTTTTTATTTGTAAGCTTTCCTTCTTTCCACCACTTCATTCCTTTTTCCATGCCACCTCTTATATGTGCAGTTGCCCATATTATATCTCTGTCAATTAAACTTAGTCTGGTTGAAGAAAAGTTTGGACTCATTGAGCTGCCATAAGAACCATATCCATAAAGTAATAAATTTGCTGTTCCATCAATTTTTGTTTTTTTGTGTCTGGTAATTGTTAGAGGTACCAATCTTCCATCATGTGACTGATATTCTATTCTCTCAACGATATAATCATTTGAATTATGACCTGAGGGAATCTCTTGTTCCTTAACAAGTTTTTTAGATTTTGTTGATAGATTATAAAGATATACTCTTGAAGGTGTTTTGGGCGATGAATATCCAAGATAAACATTATCAGTATTTCTATCTCTTTGAGTTAAAGAAATTCCAGGAACACAAATTTTTTCATCAGAAATAATTAATTCTTCTTCTTTTCCAGTAGAAATATTTTTGATAAAAATTTTATCTAGTGCATTAGAGGTTTCTGATCGAATAATCCAATTATTTAAAAAGGTACAACCACCAATTAAAACTTCATCTTTAGATTTAATAAAATTTTTCCAATTTTGAACATCAAGACTATCTGAAATATCAACTTTAAAATCTTCTGCATTTTTATTTGTATGATTGTAAAATTTACCATCCCATGAATTGATGGAATACAAAACTCCTTTCTCTCGTTTTATAATCAATTTAGGTGTTGGGTTTTTTTCATCAACTTTAAAATAATATTGTTCAGAAGTATTGTGATCTGAAGTATTAATAAAATAATACTTTTCATCTGAACTTATACCTATGCTTACTGTGAATGCTTCACTTTTTTCTTCAAAGATTAATCTGTCCTCATCTTTTAAGTTTCCTATCTCATGTCTATAAATTTTTCTTGCTCTATGATTTTCATCAAGTTTTGAATAAAAAATATATTTATCATCTAGGCTAAAAGTAATACCTCCTGATGTTTCAGATATTTCTTTTGAAACAATTTTATTTGACTCAATATCTCTTACGAAAATTGTATAATATTCAGATCCCTTGGTATCCAATGAGTAGCCAAGATATTTATCATTGTTACTTACCTCTAAATCACCAACACCAAAATATTCAGTATTTAACTTCTTTTTTTCTTTATCACCGTTCCAAATTTCTTCAATATCATCTGTATTAATTTTTTTTCTAAGTTTAATTGAATAATTACCGATGGTTGTTGTTTTAGTCCAATATTCGTAGGTATGATCTTTATATGGAAGAGACTCGTCATCTAATTTTATCCTTCCTTTAATTTCATCAAATAATTTTTTTTGAATATTTTTAGTATCTTTTAAATGGTGCTCTGCATAAGAATTTTCTTCATCCAGATATTCTTTTACCTCTGGATCTAGTTTAGATTTATCTTTTAAAACCTCTAAGATATTCTGCTGATGTATCCAGCTGTAATTATCTTCCCATGTAACATCATGACAAGATTTTAACTCTATCTTTTTTTTTAGATATGGTATTTTCATTATTAGAGGAAATATATGAATATTATAATTTATACAGTGTTATTTTTGATTAGCTTATATTTTTTACTTAAATTTTTTGCTAATATTGCCTCAAAAAAAATATCCCAAAGCTTAAGATTTTTTTTGTTTGTGGGATTAGTTATTTTAGCTATTTTATTTGCTATTGGAGGCAAATTTTTATTATCTTTACCTTTAACAATTGTAAGTTTAGCTTTATTAAAACTTAAAGGACTGTCATTATTTCAATTAATTTCATTATTTAGGTTAATACAAACTTTAAGAAATTCTAAAAGATTCTCGTTTAAAAGTAAAAATGCAGTTAATACCACATCCATGTCAGTTTCTGAGGCTTACAAAATACTTAATCTAGATCCATCTAAAACATTAACTAAAGGAGAGATTAATAAAGCTTATATTAAAATACAAAAAAAAATACATCCTGATATATCACCTGAAACGGCAAGACTTTCATCAATAGTAAATGAAGCAAAAGATGTCTTATTAAATAATATAAGTTAATTTCTAAATTGATTTATAATTTTAATAACTTCTTCTACAGTTATTAGATTTGGATCAGCATTAGTTCCATGAGTAATTTCATCAATATTAAATCCTTTTGGCACCATTCTGTGATAATTTTTACTATAGTCCGTGTATGCTCTAGGTGCATCTAAAAGCATAACGATACTTTTTTTTCCTGATTGAGAAGTAATGTGAGAACCAAATGAATCATTTCCAACATACATATCTGAAGCACAGAGATAGGGTATTAAATTTTCAATATTTTTATCACTTAATGGAATAAAATTTTCTTTATCTAGATTTGATATAATTTCATTTTCTATTTGTCTTTCATTAGGACCACAAAGTAGAAAAAAAAAATAATCATCTGATTTATTGAGTTGATTTATAAGTTTAGAAAAGTTTTTTGCTCCCCATCTATTCGTAGGACCCGAGGAGCCTGCTCCAATTACTATTTTAAATTTATTTTTATATTCTTGTTTTATTTTGTTTGATTTATCTTTATTTACAAAGAAATGAGTTTCTGTTGGACAATTATTAATTCTAAGAAAATCCTCTGTTAATTTTTTTGCTGCTTTTACCAAATGTAAATTCTTTTTTTTAAAAAAATTATAAATCTTTATATTTTTAATACCGGCTAATTTTGCAGATAGATATAAACGTATACTTGGATAAAAAATTAATAAATTTTTTAAATCAAATTTCTTTAAAATATTGGCCAGATTAAAAATATCGATTAATTTTTTATGATATTGGTCAATATAAAAAACTTTATCAATAAGAGGGTCATCAACAAGTGCTGCCTCTAAATTTTTGCATAAAGTAACAATTGTTACTGGGCCATTTTTTTTTGCAATTTGATGACAGTAAGATAGATGCATTAGATTTGCACCTAAACCAACATAGCTTAAATAAATACCTGTTTTCATAAACTTTTATACATTTTTTTTATCAAACTATTTCCAAAAATTTTAAATCTAAAAGAATTAGAGTTTAGACATAAAACTGTGGATTATTTTGTTAAAAATAATAACGATTTAGATCAAATCTGCGCCATTCTAAAATCATTTAGCGATTTGGAAAGGATTATGGCAAAGGTTGCTACCTCTAAAATAAGTCCGAAGGAATTAATCCAGCTAAAAAATAATTTAATTTCAATTAAGCCCTTAAAAGAACTTTTGGACTCAACGTCTGATAATTTTGTCCAAAAAATATCTAAATCATTGGATTTATGTGAAAAATTAATTAATGTTTTAGAGATTACTCTAGACGAACAGGCACCTGTAAATGTTAACAAAGGGAATGTTGTAAAAAAAGGATTTAATTTAGAGTTAGATCAATTAAAAGACTTATCTAAGTCTGGAAAAAATTATTTAAATGAAATTCAAAAACGTGAGATTGAGAATACTGGGATTAGTTCTTTAAAAATTAGTTTTAATTTTTTTTAGATGGTAAAAGTCAAAATCCATTTTAAGAAAGTTAAAGAAAAAAATTATTGATACAAACTTATCCTCTGCATTTTATTTATGCAAAGCGGCAGTGCCGGGGATGATGAAAAATAGAAAGGGCAGAATCATTAATATCGGTTCGGTTGTTGGATCAATCGGTGCAATAGGCAATGCTCATTATAGTGCCAGCAAAGCAGCTCTCCTTGGTTTTACCAAATCGCTTGCATTGGAAGTCGGGTCGAGAGGCATTACGGTCAATAACATCGCACCGGGATATATCAGTACTGATATGACAAAAGACATTAAAGACGAACTCAGTGAGGCAATGATGGAAAAAATCCCAATGAATCGATTTGGCTCTCCAGAAGATATAGCAAAAGTGGCTCTTTTTCTGGCCTCAGAGTCAGGGTCTTACATCACTGGTCAAACCATTCATGTGAATGGTGGAATGCATATGGAATAAGGATAATACTCAAAACTGCTTGAGAAAAGAGTCAATATCCATAAAATACAAACATCTTTTTTTTATTTAGGGGAAAAAAATGAGCATTGAAGAGAGAGTAATAGGCATCGTAGCAGAACAACTAAGCATTGGTGCTGATGAAATTAAGAATGAATCCAGCTTTATTGATGATCTCGGGGCCGATTCTCTAGACACTGTAGAATTAGTTATGGCATTAGAAGAAGAATTTGATATTGAGATCTCAGATGACGAAGCAGAGAATATCTCAACTGTTCAATCGGCAATTGACTATATCAATAAAAGCTCTTAAAACAGTAAACTGACTTTTAGAG
>ENA-ORDR01000920-ORDR01000920.1-marine-metagenome-genome-assembly--contig:-NODE-920-length-14372-cov-3.171459_pt1 | contig 14372 bp, 8 predicted proteins | sample MGYA00240993_ERZ508538 | MGnify/ENA primary metagenome ERZ508538 (study PRJEB26207, sample SAMN05421999) | marine metagenome | isolation source: Monterey Bay, California, USA | place: USA:Monterey Bay... | reverse complement strand
TGTGTCCACCGACTTTTTTGAAGTTAGCGCGTTGGCGACCTCTGAGAGCTTGCCCTACCATGAGAGGTTTGCACTCGATGTCTAGGGGGTTGACCGCGTAGTGAAAATCGGGGGTCCAGAAGCGGGGATCAATACCTGTCATGACGGGGTGCTTTGCCGACATGACATAGTTGACTTGGCTAGATTCGTGACCGTGGTGGCCGCGGTAGGGGGTTCCAAAGTGACGAGCTGGGAATGAACGGTTTTCAGCCACCATCTTGGAATTCTTGGGGAAATCAAAAAGATGGGTAGTTGTGCGCACGGCGATGAAGGGTTTGTGAGCAAGATACTGATCAAGTGCTTTGTATTGGGATTCTTCGAGATTCACAAAACGCAGGGAGAGAATCAGCAGATCGGCCTTGGGTAGGTATGTGGAGAGATCTGGGAAGCGGTGAGGATTCTCTTTACGGTTTATTTCAAGGTGAGTGATCTTGAGTTGATGATGTTTTTCTAGCTCTTCCCCGAGTTCGCTCAGGGACGAACGCGTTCCGTATTCGGGTTCGCCAGTGAGAATGAGCACATGCTTATTAGTTTTATTAGAAGATGAAAAGGTCTTGGGTTTATCGACAATCATGGTTCCTTGCATGATGCGCCAGTGTCCGGGCACAGTGCAGAGAAAGGGATAGGAACCTGGTTTCTTGGGAGTGACAAAGCGGAGCACCACCTCCTGATGAGCATTTGCCATCGGAGTGGCATGTAGAACTTCGGGAAGATCTGGGATCCAATCACGCTCTATCGCTTTTGGGTCGGCAAGGATATTGTCAGCAGTGCGTCCGACTTTTTCCAGCGAGCCGGGAGCACAAAGGACGAGGTTGTGCTGAATGACGTCAGGGTTATCCAAACGGAGTTCGATTGGTGTATTCGCCGGGACTCGGAAGGAATTTTGATTGAAACGAAGTTGATCGGGAACAGTGGCGATCTCTACCGGCATCAATTGAAGAGAGCGAATTTGAGCAACAGTATTGGGAGCTTTGCGGATGGTGGCAATTATGGTGAGGAGTTTGGAAGCTAGCTCGAAAGATACAGAGCCACGCTTCTCCACGGGGGTTGCCTTAAGGATGGGAAGATGAGCGTTTAACAGAGCAGCAGCTCCTTCGGCGGGCCAAGTCTCTTGGGGGCGCATCAGAATCGCCTCGACTGCCGCTGCAGTGAGAGCTGGATTTACGACATGTTTGGCAAGGGTAGTGAAGATCTTATCATCATTTCCAGGGATATGGCCGAGTGAGAAGAGGGCGGCATCTTGCGCAGCCCCAGAAAAAGAAAGGGCCTTTTGAGCTGGTTCTAAATAAGAGATTTTGAGCTCGGGCGAATCGATCCGAGCAATGGATCGGAGGGCATCGGGATCGAGAGGGATAGAAATGAGGTGACCAGATCGAAGCTGTCCGGCGAAGGCGGCTTGCCGGATGTTGGGGTTCTTCAATTTTAATAAGGAGCTGAGCACGCCATCGGAGGAGACTTTGGTGGAGTCTAGGACTGCGAGCCAATCTTCAAGGGCGGGGCGTTCTTCTCGTTCGAGCTGCTCGATAATCTCTACCAATATTTGCTCCTTTGTTCTGGAACCTTCCTCGGCAAGATGATTCAGGGCTTTGATCCGAAGATCAGGATCTAGTTTGGGGCGGCGAATGAGAGCCCTCAGGACGCGTTCGCTGAGTGGGAGGGCTGCGAGTTTCTCTGGCGGGATCACCATGGGGTGATTTTCGAGAGCGGGGGCTAGGGCTTTCCGAGCATTGGTAGTGGCAAATTTAAGGTATTTGTCTTGGGGATGTTCACTTACCTGTTCGAGTACTCTGACCGCGATAGAGGGATCAGCCCAAGTGGAAGAGACAACGGTTTCAAGGCGGACCTTGGGATGCTCGTCGTTTGCCAGCCGGAGGAAATGGTTGTGAGCGCCAGGAAGATCTTCAGACCATTGACGGAGAAGGTGTGCGGCCGCCGCCCGGGCGTGATAATCGCGGTGAGTGGAAACTTCTTGGAAGAGCTCTCCATTGATCCAGCCCCGCTGTTGATGGAGCCATAGCGCCTCAGTGAGGTGGTGAGCATAGTCAACATCCAATGGATCGAGAGAGGCTAACCATTTTTCGAGAGCAGGCTGTAGGGTTTTGTCCGGCAGATTCCAAAGGGCGCGTCGAGCACGGTAGCGGTTGCGGTCTTCGTAGGCTTTGAGCAGATCCAGCAGTTCATCTACACTGGCACCTACGATCTTGGCTGGTGAGTCCAGCGGGCGATCTTTCCAGGTAACTCGCCAGATACGCCCTTTGCTCGAGTCCCGCCTTTCGTCGCGAAGGGAATACTGCATATGGCCGAGTACTGGATTGTACCAATCGGCTACGTATAGAGCGCCATCGGGACCGAGCTGAAGATCGACCGGGATACACGCTTTGTTGTGCGCTTCAAAGACCTTACCGAGACGTTTGTGATCGTAGGTCGTGCCGTTCTCGGTCCAATCATGAAGAAGAACGCCCTGAAAATTTTTGTATTGGTTGGTAAATACTTTTCCCTGGAACTCGTCGGGCCAGTGCCTACTCGAGATGAATTCCTGACCACAGTTACGAGTATCGGAGTTTCCGTAATTGGCATTTGCGACATTGCCGGACTCGGGTTGGTTAATAAGCGAAGCGTTATTGTGACGAGCGACATAGAGATGTTCTCCCCATCGATTGATAGCATATCCCCAAGGGTTTCCTCCGGGGGGGAGGCGGGAAACAATCTCTAGGCGATGGGTTCGCGGGTCAAAGCGGTAGATAGCATTGTCCTTACTGCGGCGAGGTCCGTAGATGGTCTCCACTTGAGTATGATGAAACACGCTCTCTTGCATGTAGAGCCCTCCACCTGGCCCCCAGACAAAGTTGTGGATTGCGTGGTGGCAATCTTCGCTGCCAAAGCCGTGCAAGAGGATGGTCTCTTGATCGGCCTTACCGTCGCCGTCGCTATCCCGGAGGAAAACAAGATTAGGCTCCTGCGAAAGGTAGATCCCGTCCTTGCCAAACTCGAAGCCAAGTGGGAGGTAAAGATTCTCGGCAAAGACGGTGCGTTTGTCGGCTTTGCCGTCTTGATCTGTGTCTTCAAGAATAAGAATCTGGTCGTTGGTTTTGACGCCGGGAAGCGCGTGCGGATAGGAAGGCATGGTCGCGACCCAAAGACGTCCAGCGCCATCAAATTTGAGAGCAACAGGATTTCGAAGCTCCGGAAATTCTTCCTCAGAGGCGAAGAGTTCGACCTGAAACCCCTCGGCAATCTCGAACTTGGCTCGTTCTCTCACGGGAGAAAGTGCAGGAGATGTGCCTCCTCTTTTGCTTGGTTGAGTTTTAGGAATCTCGACAGTGGAAGAATCATCGATCTCAGGGGGAAGCTTGTCGCCGCGAGCTGCGCTCCAGACCCGCTGGTCCCGAAGACTGGTCATTTGGAGAAGCTTTTTACGTTCGAGAGGAAAGTTGACTGAGCCGTATGGGTTTTTGCGGTCGCCGTGAATATAGAAGCTATTCACGGTTCGATACCAATCAAAGAAAGTATCATTTTTTTCCAACACCTCGGTTCGAATCGCTTGAAGAGGCGCTCCATTAGGTAGAGGAGCGAAGAGCTTATCCGAGAGAATAGTAGGGGCCAATTTTAAGTAACCTTCTGCCGTGAGGTGGATCCCATTGATCGTGTGCTTTTTCTCCTCATCTTTTTGGTAAATTGCTCTAGAGGCGGAGTAAAGATCGACGCACGGGATCTCTAGCGAATCCGCAACGCGTTGCATTGCATTCGTGTAGAGTGAAAGTAGGTGATTTCTTTTGGGGGTATCCGGGACAGTAGTGCCCTCGCAGGCAATTGGAGAATAGAGCACAATCTTAGGAGTAGACTCCCCATTGTAATTCTTGCTCTGCATCCCCCCGAGAAAACTCGCGAGATTGGCTTCAAACCGAGCAATCCCTTCATCTTCGCCATAATCCCAAGTCTCATTGAAGCCGTAACAGACCAGGATGACATCAGCTTTTACTTCGGAGAGATAGTGATGAACATCGCCAAAATCTTTTGGCCTAGGGCGTAAGCTAACGGTATCGGCTGACCAGGCAAGGTTTCGAACGACAAGGTCATGCTCTGGGTAGCGCGCGTGCAGTCGACTTTCGATTTCACCGAAGTACTGCATTCGCTCGGCAAAGGTGTTACCGATCCAGACAACATGATCGCCCTGTTGGATTTCGAGTGAGGCAGCCTCAGTGGGGCTTGCCGAGAAGAAAGCAAAAAGAATGACTGCAAGCGCTGCCGCGAGACTGGATCGAGGTGAGGGCGGCGGTGGGGACATATCAGAAGGGGACTTAAGGGTATGCTTACCTAGATCTACTGGCGTCTGCAACCGAAGACTCCGCCTGATTTTCCATCCACGCCCCCGTTCAGCAAGTCGGCAAACAAGCAAAAAGAAAGAAAGTAGGAGAGCCGTCTCTTGCCGTTCAGAGAATCGATCTCCTTAATTTTATCAGGTTGTTTTTTCCAATTCACTACCGATGATAGTGTTTTAAGGTCAGCTGGGAGGATGTCTCTTGACCGAGGCAAAGAAGGCTGGATTTTAGGAAAAGCCAATGTCTTCGACGCCCCGGAATTCGTCATATTCCCCTCGCGTGAAAAACTCATGTCTTCTCGCAAGTAGTAATCCCCTTGAGAAGTTTACTCGTTTAAGCCGAAGCTAAAGTTGAACGTCCTCTTTTCTTACATTCCGCTGACTATGAACCAACCCCAGAGAATCAATCTCCTTACCAATATTAATCAGGTTCATGCCAACAAGAATCGTCTAATTTGGCCGCTTGGAAATTTTAACCTGCGAAGGTCGATTTGTTGCGTGGTAATCTTGAGCTTGTGGGCGCTTTCGAGCCCGGTGGTGTTGGCAGAGAATCCCACGATTACGGAGGCTCAACGGGAGTTTTTTGAAAAGAAAATCCGCCCGGTCTTGGCCGAGCAATGCTACGACTGCCACAACTCAACCAACAAAAAAAAGGGTGGCTTGGCCCTCGATTGGAGTCAGCCGTTGAGAAAGGGTGGGGATTCGGGGGAGGTGATCATACCCGGTGATCCCAATGAAAGTTTATTGATTCAGTCCATCCGTCATCAGGCGGACGTAGAGGATATGCCTGACAAAGCGCCCAAGTTGGTCGATAGCGTCATCGCTGACTTCACAAAGTGGGTAAGTATGGGGGCTCCGGATCCACGCCACACACAGCCTACGTCCACCAGTTTGGAAAAAGAGGTGCGCAGCTGGGACGATGTGCGGAATGACCGTAAAAAATGGTGGTCGTTCCAGCCGATCACAAGTCCTGAGCCGCCGAAAGTGAACAAGGCTGATTGGAGCTACAACCCCATTGATGCTTTTGTCTATGATCGCCTAAAACAGCAAGAACTGCTGCCTAGCGATCTCGCCGATTCACACACCTTGTTGCGCCGAGTATCGCTGGTGTTGACGGGCTTGCCTCCGTCCCCTGACGACGTGGCAACATTTACGTCGAATAAAGATCCGAAGCGCTATGAAAAATATGTCGACACCTTGTTGTCCAGCAAGGCTTACGCGGAACGTTGGGCCCGACACTGGATGGATTGGTATCGCTACAGCGAAAGTCATGGCAGTGAGGGTGATCCCCGTATCGCCTTTGCACAGCAGTACCGTGATTACTTGATCCGGGCCCTAGAACAGGATGTGCCCTATGACCAGTTGATGATCGAGCATCTGGCCGGCGATTTGTTGGCGAAGCCCCGACTCAATCACGAAACGCATATTAATGAATCGGCGATTGGTCCCGCACATCTGCGTATGAACCCTTTTGGCTATGGGGTAGTGGACGCCTACCAAGAATTGGTGGCATTCACCGACAATCAAGTGGATGTCGTGAGCAAGGCCACCATGGCCCTCACGGTGTCATGCGCCCGTTGCCACGATCATAAATTTGACCCTGTCAGCCAGAAGGACTATACCCGCTTTTATGGGGTGATGATCAGCAACCGCCCCGCCACCATTGTGGTGGATAGCCAGGAAAAACAACGACGCCATCAAGACGCTATCAAGCAGCTGAAACCTCAAATTAAAAAAGCTTTTGCGACCTACTGGCTTTCTCAAATGGAGTCGCTTGAAGACAGGTTGGAAAAGGTGAAGAGCACAAAGAAACAGCATGACAGTGATGCCTTGACCCCATGGCTTCGGATGAAAGAGCAGGGGCCGAAAGAATTCGAATCGTATTGGAAGGAATTGCAGGGACATGTGAAGCGGGTGAAGGCGCACAACAAAAAGGTGAAAGAAGGAGCAGTCGCCTACTATGATTTGCGCGACCCCAAGGTGGTGGCGACCTTCTTCAAAACTGGTAATGGCTCGCATCTATCTCCCCAACCTGCGGGCTCTTTTGCCTTGAGGGGGGAAGGGGAGAATGTCTTTCAAGGGGTCTACCCTGCTGGAGTTTACAGCCATTTGATCAGCACTAAGCATGCCGCAGTAATGGGCTCGCCCCGGATGACGGCGGCCGCCAACAATCTCTGGGTACGCGCTGCTGGGAGCAAAGCCAATAGACGCTATGCGGTCAGGCACTACCCATTTGGAGGCTTGCTGCACGATAACCATCGCCTCGATCAACCTTTGCCGGTGTGGCAGGGCTCGCGGAAGATGGATATCTGGCAGGGTGAAAAAATTCATTATGAATTCCGAACCGCTCGCGACGTGATCAACCAAGAGGGGGACGAGCGTAGTTGGTGGGGCGTGAGCGAGATTCTGATGGGCCCTGAAGCTCCGCAGAGTATGGGGGCTCCTCTGAGTTTGTGGGTGGCCACGCCCCCTGTGGACCAAGCTTCTTTGTTGGAAGGGTATGAAACAACCCTCCAAAGTATTTTGAACAAATGGATGGCCGGAACCGTCAGCGATGAAGAGGCGGAGTTTTTGGGGCAGTTGCTGCAGCGCAACGTTTTGAGCCACGATATGAAACAGTTACCCGGAAACGTGGTGGCCCTAGTAGAGCAGTATCGCAGACTTGAAAATGAGATCCCCGTGCCCACCCGAGCCCCTGGAGTGTATGAGGCTGACCCGGTGGATGCCCCCTTTCTGAATCGTGGTGACCATCAAAGTGAAGGGGAGGCGGTGCCCCGGCAGTTTTTGGAAATTTTTGCGAGCAAGCCTTACAACAAAAACAGTGGTCGGCTGGAGCTGGCACAGGATATTACGAGTGACAACAATCCTCTGACGCGACGCGTGCTGGTCAACCGTTTGTGGAATTATGTGTTTGGCGCGGGCCTGGTGACTACCACCGACAACTTCGGACGTATGGGGGGGCAGCCCTCGCACCCCGAATTGCTGGATTTTCTGGCCAATGATTTCAAGAGGAATGGTTGGTCGTTAAAGAAGAGCCTCAAGTTGATGGTGACCAGCCATAGTTTCAAATTGAGTAGTCAGAGTAATGCAGCCGCCAAAGAGCTTGATCCCGACAACAAGTACTTGTCTTTTTTCAAGCCGCGTCGTCTCGATGCGGAGGCGATCTACGACAGTTTGCATTTTGTGGCGGGGCAGAACAAGCGCGCGATTTATGATAGTGTGATCCGGAACCGCCTGCACCCCTTCCTGACTGCCTTCAACCGTCCAGTGCCAGTGACCACGGTGAGTCGGCGACCTAGCGACAACGTGCCGGCTCAGGCCTTGAGTATGATGAACGGCTTGGCGGAGGATTTGACTGGCCATCTGTTGAATCGTGTGGACACGGAACGGGAGGTGGATGTTGTCTTGCGTGAGTTGTTTGTGACGCTTTATGCCCGTGAGATCACGGCAAGCGAACGCATGCTGTGTGGGAATTTTTTAGGCGACAACCCCGATACCGAAGACTGGCGTCGTTTGATTACCACATTATTTAATTCAAAGGAACTTATCTATGTTTACTGATACCTATTACCGTCGACGCTTCATGCAGATGGGGTTTGGCAGCCTTGGAGGTCTGGCCCTGAACCATCTAAGTGCGGGGGAGGGGAGGCCTAGCCATCATCAAGCGAAGGCGCGCTCGGTAATCTTGTGCTATATGTCTGGCGGAGTGAGTCACGTGGACAGTTTTGACCCCAAGCCTCTCCTGAAAGAGAGGCATGGCAAGGACATGCCCGGGGAGGTGCTGCGCACCCAGTTTGATAATAACGGCAGGATCATGCAATCGCCCTGGGAGGCAAAAAAATATGGTCAGTCGGGTTTAGAGATGACCAACCTCTTCCCGAATATTGCAGGCTGTGCCGATGACATTGCTCTGGTGCGCGGCATGACGGCAAAGTTTTCGGAACATGCTCAAGGGAACTTTTACATGCATACCGGCTTTCCCTTCCTGGGGTCGCCATCGGCGGGGGCTTGGGTGAATTACGGTCTGGGCAGTGTAAATCAAAATCTCCCTGGGTATGTCGTACTCAACAATAAAACCGGGATACCCCACGGGGGTAAATCGATTTTCGGCAATGGTTTTTTACCTGCTACCACCGGGGCCTCGATTTTTAATCTGGATCAGGAGGAAGTGGTAAGTCGTGTGAGGCCGAGCCGGCCTTTGAAAGAGCAGCGAGCGAGCTTGGAATTTTTGGAGCAGTTGGATGGGGCCTTTGCGAAGCGCTCGGCCGCAGAAGGGGATGTGCAGTCGGCGATTAAAAATTATGAAACCGCCTTCCGCATGCAATCGGCGGTCCCTGAATTGATGGACCTCGATAAAGAGCCGGCTTATCTCAAGCGGGCATATGGCTTCGAGCACGAAGATCCACTGGTGGCTGGTTATGGGCAGCAGTGCATGGTGGCTCGTCGCCTGGTGGAACAAGGGGTGCGCTTTGTCGAGTTGTCTTGCTCCAACTTCAAAGGGGACGGGCAACGGGCTAACCCTTGGGATCAGCATGGGAACCTGCCTCATGGTCATCAGGAAATGGCCCGCCAAGTCGACCAGCCTATTGCGGCCCTCATTAATGACCTCAAACAGCGAGGCCTCCTTGAGAGCACCTTGATTATTTTTACCGGCGAGTTTGGCCGGACGCCCTTTTCACAGGGTAACAATGGCCGGGATCATAACCCTTATGGTTTCAGTCTATGGATGGCCGGAGGGGGAATCAAGGGGGGCAGCGTGCACGGAGCCACCGATGATCTGGGCTACCATGCCGCTGAAGACAAAACCACGGTCTACGACCTTTGGGCCACGGTGTTGCACCAACTTGGGATGGATCATGAAAAGCTGACCTACCGGTACGGGGGTCGCGATATGCGACTGACCGACGTGCATGGAAACGTGATGACCAAGATCCTTCATTAAATTCCAGCTGGCTGTAGGAATTTTCTTTTGGCTGGATGACTTTAAATCTGCCTTTGGACCGGAGCGGAGGGGAGAAAAAGGGGCGCCGCTGAGGGGATCGAAGAGGGGAGAAAGGGGGTCGCTACGTCGGACAAATGGAGGTCGATCGGCCCAAGGCGTCCTGCGCCTAACGAAAGATTTTTTGACACATTTTGCCAAGAATTGGCGCATTACCGAATGCAGGCTCGATCAGCCAACAAATGGACTAATTAACAAAACAACTAAACTTATACCAAAATGAAACTACCCTCACTGATACTCTCAATAGTCACCGCACTGATTTTTTCATCGTCCGCGCAGCAGGACGATCTTCCCACTGTTAAGACAAGTGAAGGTTTCAAGCAATTACAGCAGGTAGTTGGCAAGTGGAAAGGCAAATTGACAAGAGAGGATGGCACCGTAGTCAAAATCGAGTCCGAATTCCGCGTGACATCAAATGGGAGTGCAATCGTGGAGCGATCGGTCGAAGACGGAACAGAAATGTTTACCATGTATCACGACAAAAATGGACAGCTAACCGTTACTCATTACTGCGCCCTAGGGAACGCCCCATCTTTCACCTTGAGTAAAAAAGACAAGAACACCCTGTCCTTCGCTTTCGACTCGAGCTGCGGCCTGAAAGCGGGCAAAGACAAGTTCGTAAATTCTTGGGAAATTAGGTACGACAAAGAGCAACCAGATCAGCTTCGGTCCTATTATAAGACAATCGAGAAGGACAAAAGCATTGTCTCCTCTTCTGCAAAATTAACGCGAATCAAATAAACCACCCAAAGCAACATTAATCATGGTGCTTTTTGTATTTATATGAGTGCATTGCGAACATTCTTCGCCCTCCTGGGCTCCCTGGCTCTCGCCAGTTGCAACCGAGGGGAAACTGGCGCCGAAAATGCAGTTGCCCCTGAGACAAGCATATTAGAATTTCATACAAAAGGCCTCGTTAAGAGAGTGGATGAAGGGGGGGTCCTAACAGTGGAACATGAGGAAATGCCGGGTTACATGGCCGCGATGACAATGCCCTTTGAGGTCAAAAATAAAAATGACATTGAAGGTATCAACGTCGGCGATGAAATCACCTTCAAATACACTGTGACCAGCGAGGACAGCTGGATAGATAATATAAAATTACTCAGATCCTCCAGCTATGATTCGAAAGGAGTAAAAAAAAATAAGCCAGCTCCTCCAGGTGCTGGAAACAACTATTTTACAATCGGCGATACGATCGAGGACTTCAATTTTCTAAGCCACAAAAATGAAACCACAAAGTTGTCCGACTTCCGTGGTAAAGTCATCGTCATTACTTTTATCTATACACGCTGTCCCGTGCCAAATTTCTGCCCTCGCCTCTCATTGAGATTCAAATCTGCTCTCGATATTCTTAGTGCTGACACCCTAAACCAATCGGCATACCACTTCTTGTCTATCACGTTTGATCCCGAACATGATACCCCTGAGATGTTGACCCAGTACGCAACAAGCTATAAGTCTAACGATCACAAAAACTGGACTTTTCTCACTCCAGGTGCAGCTGAATTCGATGAATTTTCAAGAAAAGTGGGCGTGGTAGTGACTCGTGACGAAAAAAATAATTTAAGTTGGGACCACAACCTACGCACCTTGATTATTGACCGGTCTGGAGAAATAAAAACTATCTTGGTTGGCAATCTGTGGAGTGCTGAGAAATTAGTTGATGAGGTGAAATCCTTGTTTTAGGAGAGATCTAGAACTACTCCTAGTAGCCAGCTCTAACATCATCTCACTGCTAGGAAATTACTTTTGGCGGGAAGGTCGCGGAAACCGGGGTTTGGCGGAATATATGGGGGAGAAAGGGGCTGGAGTCTTAGCTAGCCCCGGGCCCGTTCCAGAAGGATGAGCATAAGGAAGGAGTAGATCAGGTTAATTTCTTCCTGGGGTGAAAGGTCTGCGAGTTTTTCGATGGTGAATTTCCCTTCGAAAAAAGCAGGTTGCTTGCGCACACGCATGACTGGTGTGCCGTCGGCGCGGGTGGCAATATAGGTTGGGTGGCAGAAGTATCCGGTCAGGAATCCCACAATCGGGATGTTGCCAAGCAATCCATCTAGCACTCTGGTCCATGGATTTTCTTCCTGAATTTTAAAGTCGGCGAGCTCGTTGCCGGCTGCAAACACATCATATCGAGCGCGCCAAATCGAACGCATGCCTTGCCGACCAACGGAGCCGAGGTCTTTGCCTTCATGGTCAGTAAAAAAGTAGCGGGCCGACCAGTCAATCACCTTGTTTGCCTTGATGCTTGCGATCTGCCGGGTTTTGTTCGGGTCAGAAAACACTTGGATGTCCTCCTTAAATTTGAACAGCTTTTGTTTGACGTAACAGATGGGGTTGTTCTGGTTGTCGTTGACAATGACTTGGGGGGCGACGGCGATGATTTTGAAGCTTAGGTTGAGAGGGTAAATCATGAGTGGTAGAGGTTGATGTTAGATTAGCCTAGACACAAAAAATGAGGGCGTCGAGACCTCGCAGTAGCTTGATGGAATATCCTTTCCTAAGCCCCGTGCTGGACAAGCGCTCAACACATGCAATTTTGGTCGCACACTATGAGTGAAGAAATCTGCTATTTGATCAGTGACAACGGTTCTTACCGCCCAGAGGCAACTCTCAGCTTACGTAGTCTTGCAGAACGATTGGGTAAGAAGGTAGGCGAGACCATTCATCCGGTTTCTCTTCTCCACTCGACCAAGATTTCTCCCGAGAAACTCAATGACATCCCGGCGGAGGTTTTCGAGTCCTTCGTAATGAAGAAACTTGGGGAGGGCGTTCGCAGATTCCATGTGACCCCCATGTTTTTTGGTCCCACTGCGGCCATTCTTGAATACATGCCTCAACGTGTGGAGGTGATGCGTGCCACCTGGCCCGACCTTGAAGTGCGCATCAGTCCCTGCGTGGTCGATTTGGATGATCCGGGTGACGAGCGCATGGCACAGATCCTCATCGACCAGATTCATGCCTCCCGTGAGAAGCGCGGATTCACCTCTCCTTCCATTGCACTCGTGGATCACGGCGCACCTCGTATCAAGGTCACTGAAGTGCGCAACCATCTAGGTGAGCAAGTTCGCCGGCTTCTCCCAGAATGTGAATTTCCCAAAGTCGTGGCCTGTTCCATGGAGCGCCGTGATGGTGATGAGTACGCTTTTAATGAACCTCTCCTCGAACGCGTCATCGGCACCGAGGGTTTCCACAACGAAATCATCGTGTCTATGCTCTTCGCCTCACCCGGCCGCCATGCGGGACCCGGCGGCGATGTCGCTAAGATCTGTGAGGAAGCAGCCGAGTCCCATCCAGCTCTCCAGTGGCAGATGAGCGAGCTCGTGGCCGGACACGACGGCATCGTCGACATCTTGAGCGACCGCTTCGCGGAGGGGAAGGCCTCCGACCCAGTTTCTTGGGAGGGTGAGATCCCCAACTGGGAAGCCCCGAAGTAGCAAATTTCGGGTTATACTATTGGGAATTTGCTTTTGGCGGGAGAGGATTGAGCAGCTTTTGCTCCGGAGCGGAGGGCGGGGATGCGTTCGGTTAGTCTCTTTGGATCTTATTTTTTGGCAAGTATCCCAATCTAATTTTAAACTCTCAAAAAGATTTTCTTTTTATACATCATATAGAGTAATGCCCATTGAACAATAATAACTCCTATCCCTATAATGATGCCGCTATATTCACCAAAAGGAATGGCAATCCAACCAAATAGACCGTTGCTAATTCTGCCGAAACTAACAAATTTGCAGAGCAAATAAATGGTAATAGAGTTCATCCCGAAAACACTGAAAAGCAGTGTCCATTTCTTAAAACCTTTCACATCAATAATGAAGTAAAAAATGGCAAATAATAAGGAGCCAATGCCTGCTGTTAAAAGATTAAAGGGGATAGTCCACATTTTTTTAATCATTGGATAAACAGGGCTTAATAGCAGAGAAAGAACTATCAAACTCAAACCAACAAGAGCAATAATCATTGATTTCTTCTCACCCTTCATATCAAAACTTCGGACAATATAACCAATAAAAGCTCCCATAATGGTTATTGAAGCTGCAGATATTACACATAAAAATCCTTCGGGATCATAATCTGTTCCGTGTAATCTTCCGGGAGTTAATATACTGTCAAACCATGCATTGATGGACGTTGCACGTTCAAACGTCCCTGAGCCATGGCCCGGAACGGGGACAAATAATTGCAGTATAGAGATAGACAGAATTAGTCCTGCCAACCAATAAAGTTTGGTTTTGTATTCTTTGGAATAAATAAATACCAGTGCTGCAATGAAATAAGAAATTCCAATTTGACCAAGGACACTTGCAAAACGAGCATCTGAAAATCCCTTTTCCGTAGCTCCGTTATAAATAATTCCAAGTCCTACCAATAAAAACATCCTTATCGAAATCTTTTTAAGGAGTTCTATTTTGGCTACTCCTTTTTCCAGTTTTGAACTTATTGAATAGGGTATAGAAACTCCCGATAAAAAAATAAAAAAAGGGAAAATAAAATCATGTATCCTAAAACCTTCCCATCCAACATGCAACATCTGATCGAACAACCAATCATCTCCGGAAAAATCAAATTTATCGCATATCGTTTTTATCAAGCCTGTTAATCCTACCAATAATAGCATATCAAGTCCTCTTAATGTATCTAAAGACAACAATCTTTCTTGAGGTTTAATTCTTAATTTTTCTGTCATAATATTAATGATATAAATGAAGTTACTAGGAATTTACTTTTCAAGTGGGGCGCCGTTGAGGGTAGGAGGGGGCCGTTTGTCAGCTGCGACTTGGCCTGGACAAGCGTCGTAGTCCCCATGAAACGGGCAAATAGGATGAAAGAAGGTTGTTTCATTGGCCTAGACTGTGGCAGGTAGACCTACCAGCGGCCGTTCGTTTAGCGAAGCAGATTATTTTTTTAATGGGAAACCAATGCGCTCCATTGAACTGAAAAGCAACTGGTGCTCCGAGGCAGCGCGGCCGGTGGGCTTGGTCAGGGGATTTTTTTCCATTGGGTCGCTCTTTA
>ENA-ORDR01000918-ORDR01000918.1-marine-metagenome-genome-assembly--contig:-NODE-918-length-14387-cov-5.020266_pt1 | contig 14387 bp, 12 predicted proteins | sample MGYA00240993_ERZ508538 | MGnify/ENA primary metagenome ERZ508538 (study PRJEB26207, sample SAMN05421999) | marine metagenome | isolation source: Monterey Bay, California, USA | place: USA:Monterey Bay... | reverse complement strand
AAGGCTCCTATAAATTTGTTAAAACTTGGTGTATCAATGGTACAAATTGGAGAAAAAGATCAAGGTTGTAAAATGATAAATGGCGTTGAGAAACAATATCCGAAAGCAAATCAATCAGTAATTCAAAAAGCAAAATATGAGTCCAAAAAGTTTGAATGCATCAAAGAAGACTCATAAGTTTTTACTAAACAAATTAAAAGATAAACGAATTCTTCAAATTTATAAAAAATTTGAAAATGATTTAGTCATAAATCAAGACTTTATTGTGGCTGTTTCAGGAGGTCCAGATAGTCTTGCTTTATCTTTTTTAGCAAAAATATTTTCAATTAAAAATTTTTTAAATGTAAAGTATCTAATTGTTGATCATAAGTTAAGAAAGGAATCTACTTCTGAGGCAAAATATGTACAAAAAATTTTAAAAAAGTATTTAATAAGTCTTGAAATCTTAACTTGGAACGGTCCCAAACCTAAAAAAAATATTCAATCTTTAGCGAGAGATAAAAGATACGAGTTATTAATCAGAAAAGCTAAAAAATTTAATATAAAAAATATTTTACTCGGTCATCATTTAGACGACTTATTTGAAAATTTTTTTATAAGAATTCTTAGAGGGAGTGGCCTTAATGGATTAATTTCACTTGATAAAAAAACAGAAAAAGATGGAGTTAATTTAGTTAGACCTTTAATAAATGTTGATAAAAAAGATTTGATTTATATTAGTAAAAATATTTTTGGATCATATGTTGAAGATCCAACAAATCAAGATGACAAATATAAAAGAGTTAAAATAAGAAATTTTTTAACACAATTAAGTTCAGAAGGTCTAGATAGAAATAAGTTTTTTTTAACAATTAAAAATCTAAAAATTGCTAATGAAAATATTAAATTTTATGTGAAAAGAAATTTAAGTGAAAACTTAACTTTTTTTGAAAAAAAACAAAAAATTATTTTAAAAGAAAGGTTTTTATTTCAATCAGATGAAGTTTTGTTTAGATCATTTGTAGAATTAATTAAAATGATAGGTAAAAAATATCATCCTGTTAGAGGAAAAAAAATTGATAAAATTATTCAATTAATAAATTCAAAACCTTCATTTAAGGTTACTTTAGGTGGTTGTGTGATTAAAAAAGTTAATGGAACAATAATACTGTCAAAAGAGTAAATATTTCTGTTAATTAATGATATTTTGTCACTTGTTAAACTCATAATAATTCTTATTTTATACATATGAATTTAAAAAATCTTGCAATGTGGGGCATCATCGTCTTTTTAACGATAGGTCTTTATAATATGTTCAAAAATCCACAGCAAAATATTAGAGGTGGAAATCAAATTATATTTTCTGAATTTTTAACCTCAGTAGAGAATGGTGAGGTTTTAAAAGTTGAAATCCAAGGAAATAATATCAAAGGAGTATTTTCAAATGGAAATTCATTTTCCACATACTCGCCCAATGACCCAAATTTAATTGAAAAATTATCTGATAAAGGAGTAAGTATTTCTGCAGCGCCTCTGGAAGAAAAGATGCCTTCATTGTTTGGTGTTCTTTTATCTTGGTTCCCGATGTTACTTTTGATTGCTGTTTGGATTTTCTTTATGAGACAAATGCAAGGTGGCAAAGGTGGTGCGATGGGTTTTGGGAAATCAAAAGCAAAAATGATGAATGAACTTAAGGGAAAAGTTACGTTTAATGATGTTGCGGGAGTAGAAGAAGCCAAAGAGGAAGTAGAAGAAATTGTAGAATTTTTAAAAGATCCAAAAAAATTTAGTAGATTGGGAGGCAAAATTCCGAGGGGTGCATTATTGGTTGGGCCTCCTGGAACTGGTAAAACTTTACTAGCAAGAGCAATAGCTGGAGAAGCAGGTGTTCCTTTTTTTACTATTTCGGGTTCAGATTTTGTTGAAATGTTTGTTGGTGTGGGAGCATCAAGAGTAAGAGATATGTTTGAACAAGGAAAAAAAAACTCACCATGTATAATTTTTATAGATGAAATAGATGCTGTAGGTAGAAGTAGAGGTGCTGGCTTAGGAGGTGGAAATGATGAAAGAGAACAAACATTAAACCAATTATTAGTAGAGATGGATGGATTTGATACAAATGAGGGAGTTATTATCATTGCAGCAACTAATAGGCCAGATGTTCTTGATCCTGCGTTATTGCGACCAGGTAGATTTGATAGGCAAGTAGTAGTTTCTAATCCAGATATAATAGGACGTGAAAAAATTCTAAAAGTACATGTTAAAAAAATAAAAATGGCTCCGGATGTAAACTTAAGAACTATAGCTAGAGGTACCCCTGGTTTTTCAGGTGCTGATTTAGCAAACCTAGTTAATGAAGCAGCATTATTAGCTGCCAGAAAAAATAAAAGAATTGTAACTTTAATTGAGTTTGAAGAAGCAAAAGATAAAGTGATGATGGGTGCCGAAAGAAGATCAATGGTAATGACTGAGGATGAGAAAAAATTAACAGCATATCATGAGGGAGGACACGCTTTAGTGTCTTTTAATATGCCTAGTTACGATCCAATTCATAAAGCAACAATAATTCCAAGAGGTAGAGCTCTTGGGATGGTTATGAACTTACCTGAAAGAGACAAGCATGGATATTCAATAAAATATCTTAAAGCTAGAATGGCTGTATGTTTTGGTGGAAGAGTTGCAGAAGAGATAATTTTTGGAAAAGATAATATATCTACAGGTGCTGGAGGAGGAAGTGGATCAGATATTAATCAAGCAACACAACTTGCTAGAGCAATGGTTACTAAATATGGGATGAGTGAGGAAATGGGTCCTATTGAATATGGAGAAAACCAAGAAGAAGTATTTTTAGGTAGATCAGTTACTCAAACACAATCAGTTTCAGAGGAAGTTGCACAAAAAATAGATAAAGAAATTAGAAAATTAGTTGATGAAGGATACAATCAAGCTACGAAGATACTAACAGAAAAAATCGACGATCTTCACAAAATTGCTAAAGCACTTATAACTTATGAGACTTTAACAGGTGAAGAAATTGAAAATATAATAAATAAAAATTTATATCCAAAAGACAAAGTTGTTGAAAAACCAGAAGAAAATGACGATCAAAGCTCAGCTTTAGGTGCAATGGGTTTAAAACCTAAAATAGTTCATTAACAAAAAAGAAATGAGAAGATATTACACTAGAGCGTGTAATTTCTATTATGGTAATGAATCTAAATTATTGGTCGATAAAAAAAAATCAATTCCTCTTAATGGAAATAAAAATATTTCATTTGATCACATTGAAATAATATCAAGAGTCTCAAAAAGAAAAATTTCTATAAAAGATATAAATAGTTTAGCCAAATCATTAAAGAAACATATAAAATTAGATTTAAAAAAGATTAAATCAAAACATAAACATTTTTCAAATTTAAATTTTTTAAAATTACCAAATATAATGGGTGTATTAAATCTTACCCCCGATAGCTTCTCTGATGGAGGAAAATTTAATAAAGAAAATAATGGATTAAAGCATGCACTTGAAATGTTTAACTCAGGCGCAAATATAATTGATGTAGGAGGGGAGTCGACTAGACCTGGGTCAAAAGCTATAAATGAAAAATTAGAATGGAAAAGAATAGAAAAATTTATTAAATCCACAAAAAACAATATTCCAATTTCCTTAGATACAAGAAAATCTGAAATTATGAAAAAAGGAATTAAGTTCGGTGTTAAAATAATTAATGATGTTTCTGGACTAAATTATGACTCAGAAACTATTTGTGTTCTTAAAAAATACAAAGTTCCTTTTGTTATCCAGCATTCACAAGGAACACCTGAAAATATGCAAAATAAACCATTCTACAAAAATGAGCTATTAGAAATTTATGATTTTTTTGAACAGAAGATAAATTTTTTGAAATCAATTGGTATTAGACATAATAATATTCTTATTGATCCTGGAATTGGTTTTGGAAAAAATTTGAAACATAATATGAATTTAATTAGGAATATTTCTATTTTTCATTCACTTGGTCTTCCTATACTTGTAGGTAATTCAAAAAAAAGATTTATAAAAGATATTTCTGGAAAAAATGATACAAAAAATAGAATTGGTGGAACAGTTGCTTCATCTATTTATCTTATGATGCAAGGTGTACAAATTTTAAGAGTTCATGATGTTAATGAATTGATTCAAGGAGTAAAAGTCTTTAAAGAACTAACAAATCAATAATGGCAAAAAAATATTTTGGAACAGATGGAATAAGAGGAGCTATTAATAGTAAAAATATTAATGGTGATATGTTTTTCAAATTTGGTTTAGCATCAGGAACATATTTCAAATCACAAAAAAAAAGAAAACAAACTGCAATTATTGCTAAAGATACTAGATTGTCTGGTTACTCTTTAGAACCCGCATTAGTTTCAGGGCTTACATCTGCCGGAATGCATGTTTATACACTTGGACCTTTACCCACAAATGGTCTAGCCATGTTAACAAAAGCAATGAAAGCTAACATGGGTATCATGATTACAGCCTCTCATAATCCACATCATGATAATGGTTTAAAATTGTTTGGTCCAGATGGAATGAAATTATCTGATAAAATTGAAAAAAAAATAGAAAATTTAATTGATAAAAGAATTGAAAAACATCTATCAAGTCCAGATAAATTAGGTAGAGTAAAAAGATTAGAAAGTGGAACAAAAGAATATATAAAAATCTTAAAAAAAAATTTTCCAAAAGAATTTAACTTACGAGGGTTGCGTATTGTAATTGATTGTGCAAATGGTGCGGGATACAAGGCAGGACCTGAATTACTAAGATCATTAGGAGCAAAAGTAATAGCAATTGGAGTTAATCCAAATGGTATAAATATTAATCACAACTGTGGCTCGACCTATCCTAACAAGATAAGACTTGCTGTAAAAAAATATAAAGCGCACTTAGGTATTTCTCTAGATGGAGATGCAGATCGAATTATTATGAGTGACGAATTAGGAAATATAATTGATGGAGATCAAATAATTGCAGCCATATCAAAGAGATGGAAAGTTAAAAAAATGCTTAAGGGAGGGGTTGTTGGTACTTTAATGTCTAACTATGGTTTAGAGAAATTTTTTAAATCTGAAAAGATAAAATTTTTAAGAGCAAATGTTGGAGATAGATATGTAAAAGAAAAAATGCAAAAAAATAATTTTAATTTAGGTGGTGAACAATCTGGACATATTATTTTAGGAAAGTTTGCCACAACTGGAGACGGATTGTTAGTTGCCTTAGAGGTTTTATTTGCAATTAGAAAAGGAAAAAAAGCCAGTTATTTTTTCAATAAATTCAAAAAGATTCCTCAAGTTTTGGAAAACATTGAAGTAAAAAATAAATCAATAATTAAAGACTCAGAAGTTAAAAAATCTATAAAACTTGCTGAAAATTTAATGAAAGATCAAGGAAGAATATTGGTAAGGGAGTCAGGCACAGAATCTAAAATAAGAATAATGGGTGAAAGTGAGAATAAAAAACTTTTAATTAAGTGTATGAATATAATTTCAAAAAAAATAAAGTGAAACCCAAATCTATAGTTTTAATTATTGCAGGATCAGACTCATCAGGTGGAGCAGGTATCCAGGCTGACATTAAAACTGTTACAGCGTTAGGCTCATATGCTATGACAGCGATAACTGCCATCACTGCTCAAAATACAACTGGTGTTAAATCAATAGTACCAATTTCAACAAAAGAAATTTTTAATCAGATTACATTTACTATTAAGGACATTAAGCCAGATGCAATTAAAATTGGAATGCTTCATTCAAACAAAGTAATAGAATCAGTAATTCAATCTTTAAAAATTTCCAATATTAAAAACATAGTTCTGGATCCTGTTATGGTTGCAAAAGGTGGAACTAAGTTAATAGATGATAACGCTATTAAGATGCTTAAAGATAGATTAATAAAAAGAGTAATGTTAATTACCCCAAATATTCCAGAAGCAGAAATATTAACAAATACATTTATTAGAAGTAAAGAAGATATGATTTTTGCTGCACATAAATTAATAGAGATGGGGGCAAGTAATGTATTAATTAAAGGAGGTCACTTAACGTCAAAAATAGTCCAAGATATATTTGTTTCAAAATCGGACATTAAAATTTTTAATAATAAGAGATATAAAACAAAGAATACACACGGAACTGGATGTACATTATCAAGCGCAATAACTACATTTTTATCATGTGGAAAACCTATAAAGAAATCTTGTGAGCTTGGAATTAACTATGTAAATTCTGGTATAAGAACTAACCCCAAATACGGTAAAGGTCATGGCCCAATTAATCATCTTAATTCAATTAATTTAGAAAGAAAATTTAGATAATGAAAAATATAGTTGTAGTTGGTTCTCAATGGGGAGATGAGGGAAAAGGAAAGATTGTTGACTGGTTATCCGAACAAGCAGATGTGGTAATTAGATTTCAAGGAGGACACAATGCGGGGCATACTTTAGTAATTGATGGAGTAACATATAAATTAAGATTGCTACCATCAGGAATTGTAAGAAAAAATAAAATTTCAATTATTGGAAATGGAGTTGTTGTTGATCCTTGGGCATTACTTGAGGAAATTGATGAAATAAAATCAAAAGGTGTAGATGTAAATATAGATAATTTTATTATCTCTGAAGCTGCTAACTTAATCTTACCATTTCACAGAGAAATGGATGAAATTAGAGAAGATGCCGCTGGTAAAAGTAAAATTGGGACAACAAGAAGAGGAATTGGTCCAGCATACGAGGATAAAGTTGGCAGAAGATCAATTAGAGTAATGGATTTAAGGTCAGAAAAAAATTTAGATCAAAGATTAGAGTCAGTATTAGTTCATCATAATGCGATTAGAAAAGGTTTAGGAAAAAATATCTTTGAAAAAGAACAATTAAAATCAGATTTATTAAAAATAGCACCTCAAATATTAAAGTTTTCTCAACCAGTTTGGCTTAAAATTGATGAATTTAAAAAACAAAAAAAGAAAATTTTATTTGAAGGAGCTCAGGGAATTTTATTAGATGTTGATCATGGCACATATCCTTATGTAACATCTTCTAATACTGTTGCATCAAGTGCTGCAACAGGTACAGGATGTGGTCCAAATTCAATTAATTATGTTTTAGGAATTACCAAAGCGTATACTACCAGAGTTGGTGAGGGCCCTTTTCCAACAGAATTAACAGATGATATTGGTGAATTACTAGGCACTCGAGGAAAAGAATTTGGAACAGTGACAAGTAGAAAAAGAAGATGTGGTTGGTTTGATGGAGTACTAGTAAGACAAACTATAAAAATTTCAGGTATAGATGGGATTGCACTAACCAAACTTGATGTTCTTGATGAATTAGATGAAATTAAAATGTGTGTTGAGTATGAACTTGATGGAAAAAAAATAGATTATCTACCTGCTGCTGTTGAAGACCAATTAAAAATAAAACCAATTTATAAAACTTTTCCAGGATGGAAAACATCAACTAATGGTATAAAAAATATGGATGCGTTACCTGATAATGCAAAAAAATATATCTTTGCAGTAGAAGATTTTATAGGTGCAAAAGTATCTAGTGTATCAACTAGTCCTGAAAGAGATGATACTATTTTAGTTGAAAATCCTTTTGATATTTAGTTTATAGGTAATAAATTTTTAGATTTAGCCATTAGTAACATTTGTTTTTGTAATTTTTCAAATGCTTTATTTTCAATCTGTCTAACTCTTTCTCTGCTGATTTTATGTTTTTTGCTCAAATCTTCTAAAGTTGTAGGGTTATCATTTAGTCTTCTTGAGTATAAAATTTCTTTTTCCCTATCATTTAAAACTTTAATTGAGTCTTTTAACAAATCTTTTCTTTGCTCCATTTCTTCATGATGAGCAAATTTTAAATCATGATCTAACTCTTTATCTACTAACCAATCCTGCCATTCATCCCCATCTTCACCAACTTGAGCATTTAATGAAAACTCTTTACCAGAGAGCCTTCTATTCATAGAAACTACTTCATCCTTGCTAACGTCTAGTTTGTTAGCTATTTCACTCACATGCTCATCTCTCATATCACCTTCGCTTTGAGGTGCAATTTGATTTTTTATTTTTTTTAAATTGAAAAATAATTTTTTTTGAGCAGTGGTCGTACCAATTTTAACTAGGCTCCATGATCTTAATATATATTCTTGGATAGATGCTTTGATCCACCACATAGCATATGTTGCTAATCTAAAACCTTTTTCAGGTTCAAATTTTTTAACTGCTTGCATTAGCCCAACATTACCCTCAGAAATCATTTCATTCACAGGAAGCCCATATCCTTTGTAGCCCATTGCAATTTTAGCAACTAGTCTCAAATGACTTGTTACTAATTTTTCAGCTGCTTTTATATTTCCTGTAGTTTTCCAATTTTTAGCTAACATATATTCTTCTTCTGCAGCTAACATTGGAAACTTTTTTATTTGTTCTAAATATGCAGAGAGACCTCCCTCATTTGAAAGAGCTGGTACATTGCTATTAAAAGTTGCGTTCATGGCTGTATTTATTTAATTAACTATTTTAAATTTTCAATGATTTATTCGCTAGTATTTCTAAGCATTTTTAATAAATTATTTAGTTCTTGTGGCAAAATTGAGGAAAAAATCATTTCTTCATTAGTTTTTGGATGAATAAAACCTAGAGTTTTTGCATGCAAAAATTGTCTATCTAATTTTGAAATAGAGCTTTCTATTCCCATATCAATATTTTTTAACTTTTTGTATTTCTTTTTATATTTATCATCTCCAACAATACTATTTCCCATATAAGTCATATGAACACGAATTTGATGAGTTCTTCCAGTTTCTAATTTACACTCAACTAGACTTAATGTTGGAGTTTTATCGTTTTCAAAAATTTCGATAGTCTTATAATTTGTAATTGCTTGTTTACCTTTAGATCGACTAACCTCCATTAATTGTCTGTTCTTTGAGCTTCGAGTTATGAAGGTATCAATTCTACCTGTAGAAGGTCTTAGTTTACCCCAAATTAAAAGCTGATAAATTCTTGTGATTGTATGATCACTAAATTGTTTTGATAAGTTTTCATGTGTTTCATTATTTTTTGCAATTACAACTAAACCTGAGGTATTTTTATCAATTCTGTGGACAATCCCAGGCCTAAGTTCATCTCCAATAGTTGAAAGTGAATTTTTATCATAATGCATCAAAGCATTGACAATTGTTTTGTCATAGTTTCCAGCACCTGGGTGCATAATAATTCCAGCTGGTTTGTTAATTACTAAGAGGTCATTATCTTCATGAACTATATCTAGTTTAAAATCATAGGGTTTTAGAGAAGCTTCTTGAGGTTCTGGGATATTGAGACTTAATTTGTCACCAGTTAAAACTTTTTTTGAAGGACTTTTAATAATTTCGTCATTTAATTTTAGTTTTTCTTTAAGAATTAAATTTTTAATTCTAGTTCTGCTAATTAATTCTTCTCTTTTATTGATTAAAACATCAACTCTTAGATTGTTTTCATTTTCTTCAACTATAAAATTAATGTTTTTTTCCATAAAATGTAATATTAATACTATATGCGCTTGTAGCTCAACTGGATAGAGCGCCTGACTTCGGATCAGGAGGTTCTGGGTTCGACTCCTAGCAGGCGCGCCAATTTATTCGCCTATATTTATTAAAGTTCCTTTCTCTCTAGCTTTATCAAAAGAGTAGTAAAATACTGATACTGCAGCAATTAGATAAGCACAGTTTAAATAAAGAGCCTGAATGATATTCTCATAATTAACAGATTGATTAACTAAGATATTTCTTGTTTCTTCAAAAATATAAACCAATGGAAGAGCATAAGCTATCGATTGAAAAATCCCTGGTAAAGTTTCAACTGGGTAATAAATACATCCAAACGGTGCCAGCAAGAACATAGTCGACCACGCAATATTTTCAAAAGATGGACCAAATCTCAGCAATCCTGCAGAAACAAATAAACCTAGGGTAATTCCAAAAACATATAAACTTAAAAAAAGAAATGCTAGAGGTATGCCTAAATCTAATAAAGAAATTCCAAACAGAGGGGAGGTTAATAATATTGCTGGAACCAAACCGATTAAAGCTCTAATTAAAGCAGTAAAAACAAGTGATACAATAATTTCACTGATTTTCATTGGAGCAATAAATAAGTTGGTGAAATTTCTGCTCCAAATTTCCTCTAAAAATAACATATTAAATCCAATGCTAGTTCTAAATAAGAAATCGTACAGAATTGCACAAGAAAGTATTACGCCAACAGCTCCATTATAATAGGTGCTATGGTCAGCAAAAAAATTTGAAATAAAGCCCCATAATGTAATTTGAATAGATGGCCAATAGATCAAATCTAAAATTCTAGGAAATGATCTTGTAATTAGATAAAAGTGTCTTAAAAAAAGACCATAAATTCTAGTTAAATTCATTTTTATTTCTCACAAGTTCTAAAAAAACTTCCTCTAAATTTTTTCTTCCGTGTTTTGTAATTAAATGATCAGGGGTACCTCTATCTACTATTATGCCACCTTTCATCATCAAAACTGTGCCACACAATCTCTTAACCTCATCCATATTATGTGAAGCAAGTAGTACTGATATTTTATTTTCTTTCTTATAATTTTCTAAAAAAGTTCTAACAAAATCTCCAGTCTCAGGATCCAAAGATGCAGTAGGTTCATCAAGTAAAAGTACTTTAGGATTATTAATTAATGCTTTTGCTAAACTTACTCTATTTTTTTGTCCAGAAGAAAGTTCTCCCGTAATATTGTCTAATAGTGCATTTAATCTTAACTTATTGGATAAGTAGTCAATTTGATCGTTAAGATTATTCACATTATATAATTTTCCATAGACCACTAAATTTTGCCTTACTGTAAGTTTTTTTGGTAATTCTATGTATGGAGAAATAAAATTCATTTTATGAAGAAGAGAAATTTTGTTTTTTTCAATATCCATTCCATTAATTAAAACTTGTCCACTGGTTGGCTTTAATAATCCAAGCATCATTCCAATTGTAGTTGTTTTTCCACATCCATTTGGTCCTAAGAGACCAACTATTTCATTTTCATTAATTTTAAAGTTAATATTATCTACAGCTTGTTTTGACTTATAACTTTTGGATAAATTAATTACTTCAATTGAATTAGTCATTTAATATTTTGAGGCTCTACTTAATCTGTCATTTATTGTTCTGCCAATACCTTTGTTTTGAATTCTTTCAACTGCAATCATTTTATAACCATCTTTTTTAATTTTTCTTAAAATTGTGTATAGATTTTTAGCAGATTGCTGAAGATCATTTTTTTTACTTAAATAGTAGTAATTTTTAAATTTAGTTTTTCTCTTTTTTATTAATACAAAAGCTTCATCTTTTTTTGGTTTTTTAGCATTTATTCTTAATGGAATACCAGGAGAGTAATGTAGAGGAAATTGTCCAGGTGCAATTTTCTTTTTTGAAGTAGTTTTAACCAAAACTTTTTTATTTAATACTTTTTTTATTTTTAAAATATCTAATCCTCCATATCTAAGTATTGTTGGTTTATCTAAAAGATTAACAATTGTTGACTCTAAGCCTATCTTACATTTCCCCCCATCTAAGACATATTTAATTTTTGATCCAAACTCTTCAATAACATCAGTTGCTTTAACAGAACTTAATCTAGTTGACATATTTGCACTTGGAGCAGCTAATGGATAATCTAAACTTTTAAGTAGTTTTCTAAACAAAGGATGTTTAGGAAAACGAACAGCGAGACTTTTTTGTTTATTAGTCACAAATTTAGAAATTTTAGAACCTTTCTTTAATTTCAAAATGAACGTAATTGGACCAGGAGAAAACTTATTATATAGCTTGATAAAGTTATCATTAACAACACAATCATCCTCCAGTTTATTAATATCTGAATAATGAACAATCAAAGGGTTGTTAGTAGGTCTTTTTTTTAACTTGAAAATTTTTTTAACTGACTGATCTGAATAAGCATTGCCAGCTAATCCATATACAGTTTCAGTTGGAACAGCTATACAATGATTTTTATCTAAATATTTTTTAGCTTTTTTGATATTTGATTGAATAGATTTCATGTATTAATAATTATTATTATATGAAAGATAAAAATTTACTACCTGATAATAATGATAGCACCCTTGAAGAGCTGACAGACCAAGCAAATCAAATATTAGAGTCTTTGGAAAATGAAAAAGATCTAAATAATTCTGTTGAAAGCTATCAACAATTGTTGAAGTTAAATAATATTATTGAAAAAAAATTTCATAAAAGTTTTAGATCCATAGGTGAAGAAACTAATAAAAAAGTTAAAGAAATTGTTAAAAAAAAATGAAAACCAAGCTTAATAAGATTGCAAATGATACAAACATTTTTCTAAAGAAGTTTCTTAACAAGCAAAATAATTCTAAATTACTTCCAGCCATGAAGTATGGCTTATTTCCTGGTGGAAAAAAAATTAGATCTAAAATTTTAATTGATATTGGTTCGTTATTAGCAATAGATTATAAAACATTAATTGCTATTGGTGCTGCTGTAGAATGTATTCATGCTTATTCCCTAATTCATGATGATTTACCATGTATGGATAATGATAAAATTAGAAGAGGAAAACCATCTGCACACATTAAGTTTGGAGAGTCTACAGCAGTCCTTGCAGGAAACTCATTACTTACAATGGCATTTGAAATTTTATCAAGTCCTACTTTAAAAATAAGTGAAAGAATTAAGATTAATTTAATAAAGAAATTATCTGAATGTTCAGGTCATTTAGGTATAGCAGGTGGTCAATATCTAGATCTAAGTTACGAAAAAAAAAAGATATCTAAAAATAAGATTATAGAAATGGAAATTAAAAAAACAGGGAAGTTATTCAGTTTTTGTTGTGCTGCACCTGCAATTATTAAGAAAAAAAATACAAAAGAAATTAAATTTTTTGAAAATATTGGTTCTGATATAGGTTTATTATTTCAAATAGCTGATGATTTAATTGATTTCAAAGGTAGCTCTAAAATAGCTGGAAAAAAAACAGGAAAAGATCAAAAAAAAGGTAAAGCTACATTAATAAGTTTGTTAGGCTATATGAATGCAATTCAATATTGTGATAGAATTATATTAAAAATAAATAAAAATTTAAAAAAATACGGTACAAGTTCTAAACATATAAGAGAAACATTGAATTATATTTTGCATAGAGAGAAGTAGTGAAAAATTATAAATTTTTAAATAATATAAATTTTCCATCTGATTTAAGAAAGCTATCAGAGGATGATTTGCAAAAAGTTTCTGATGAAGTTAGAGAAGAAATGATCAGTGCAGTTTCTGAAACTGGAGGACATTTAGGTGCAGGCTTAGGAGTGGTAGAGCTAACAGTTGCTCTTCATTATGTTTTTGACACACCTAATGATAAATTGATTTGGGATGTGGGACATCAATCTTATCCACATAAAATTTTAACTGGAAGAAAAAATAAGATTAAATCTTTAAGACAAGGAAATGGTTTGTCAGGATTTACAAAAAGATCAGAGAGCGAATATGATCCTTTTGGTGCTGCTCATAGCTCAACATCTATATCTTCAGCGCTGGGAATTGCTGAAGCAAATAAATTAGCAAATAAATCTTCTAATGTAATTGCCGTAATCGGAGACGGCGCAATCAGTGCAGGAATGGCTTATGAAGCAATGAATAATGCTGGAGCATCTAAAACAAAAATGATTGTTATTTTGAATGATAACGATATGTCAATTGCAAAACCAGTTGGCGCTATGAGAACTTATCTGGCAAAGTTATTTACAGGAAAAATTTATTTTAGTCTGAGAGAAACTATTAAATTGATAATGTCTTCGTTTTCAAAACGATTTAGTGCAAAAGCTGGTAAAGCTGAAGATTTTCTGAGGTCAGCAGTTACGGGAGGAACACTATTTAACTCATTAGGTTTTTATTATGCAGGTCCAATTGATGGTCATGACTTAGATAGTCTTATTCCTATTCTTAAAAATGCAAGGGACTCTAAACATGAAGGACCAATTATGATCCATATTAAAACACAAAAAGGTAAAGGCTATTCTTATGCAGAAAAAGCATCTGACCATTATCATGGTGTTTCAAAATTCAATGTGAAAACAGGTGAACAAGTTAAAAGTGGGAGCAATCTTCCAGCTTATACAAAAGTATTTGCAAATACTTTGGTTAAACATGCTCAAAAAGACAGTAAAATTGTTGGAATCACAGCTGCAATGCCTGGTGGTACAGGTATGGATATTTTTGGAAAAGAATTTCCTAAAAGAATGTTTGACGTTGGTATAGCAGAACAACATGCGGTAACTTTTGCAGCTGGTCTAGCTACAGAAGGTTATAAGCCTTATGCTGCAAT